>OFGS01000131.1_pt1 | contig 20934 bp, 22 predicted proteins | sample 1521851 | NCBI WGS metagenome assembly OFGS01 (sample SAMEA3142070, study PRJEB24117) | hot springs metagenome
TCTTCCGATATAGTTATTGATCGGATAATGGTTTCTCGGATTTTGATATACCCACGGCACAACGACAGCAAACGCCACCTCTGGATTGTTGTACGGAGCAAAGCCAACTAACGTTAAATTGTACGTTTGTGCCATTCGTCTTGATTTGATCGGTCCATCGTAAAACGCCTGTGCCGTCCCTGTTTTTCCCGCTGGGTCATATGGAGCGTTGGCAAAAAACGCCCGTGCTGTTCCGTTTGAACCGTGCATGACGCGATAAAAACCTTCACGCACCCGCTCAATATACTCTGTTTTCATATCAATTCGGTTTAACACTTTCGGTTCAAACGAGTAGATGATGTTCCCCATTCGATCTTTTTCGCTAATCGGTTCACGAATTTCTTTGACAACGTGCGGTTGAATGCGATATCCACCGTTCGCAATCGTCGAAACGTATTGCGCCATTTGAATTGGCGTGTATACGTCAAACTGTCCAATGGCTAAATCGAGCAAATGCCCCGGAAGCGTACTTTGTCCAGGCCATCCAATAATTTCCCCAGGCAAATCGATGCCTGTTTTCACCCCTAAGCCAAACTGATTAAAATAGCGCCGCATAATGGAAAACGCCTCTTTTTTAATCGGGAGCGGTTGATGCGGACGATACGTAGAACCTGCAATCGCAATGGCCGTTTTAAACATATAAACGTTTGACGACATTTCAAGCGCTTTTAAATCATTCATCGGTCCTGGACGAATACCGCTATGCGATTTTTTCGTCGGCGTCCCTTTAATATATAACGGTTCGTCAATCAGCACCGTGCCCGGTTGAATGACACCCGTTTGAAACCCTGTTAATACGGTCGCTCCCTTTACCGCTGATCCCATGGCATAAGCAGATGTAATCGTTCCAAGGGCATAATCTTTTAACACGACTTTTCCGTTTTCATCACGCGTATACCGCTTCCCAGCTAACGATAAAATTTCTCCTGTATTCGGATCCATCATCACAACGAAAGCGCGATCAAGCAGTTCTGTTCCGCCGCGTCGCTTCATTGTCATGAGTTCTTCTTCAATAATTTGTTCCACACGTTTTTGTAACTCCATATCAATCGTTAAAACGATATCTTTTCCACGTTGTCCTTGCGACACTTCAATCGTTTCGATAATATTTCCCGCTTTATCAGTCACGTTTTTTATTTTTGCTTTTTGCCCGCGCAATACATCTTCATATTGTGCTTCAATGTAACTTTTTCCTACACGATCATTTCGACTATAATCGCGCGCTAAATAATAGTCAAGCTTTTCGCGCGGCACCCCTTCTTCTGACGATGTTATATTTCCGAGCACTGTACGAAACGTATCCCCATATGCGTATTGGCGGTTCCAATCTGTCGTCACATCTACGCCTGGTAGCTCTTCTAAATGCTCGCTAACGACTGCATATTCTTCATCTGTTACTCCTTCGTTTTTGATCATTTGCGGGGTTAAAGCGTATCCGCTATTCATTTCCCGAAAAATAGCAACAACCTCAAGCTCACGTTCTTTAATCGTTTGTACATCTTCTTCTGTAATGCGCTCAAGTTGCAATTGATAAATGTCTTTATCTTTTAATTTTTTTTCTCGAAACAACTTCCATTCTTTTTCTGTAATTTTTTCTTTTGCCTTCTCCTCGTTTGTTAAAATCCAATAATCTTTTATATCTCGCTCTGTGACACGTTCAGTCGGCTTTTCAATATATGCAGCTAACTTTTTAGCTACTTCAATCATTTCCGACGGCTTCGTTGTTTGTGTGCGTGTATACGTAATCGCATGAAGCGGCTCGTTATCGACGACGACTTGATAGTTGCGGTCATAAATTTTTCCGCGCGGTGCTGGTGTATTGACTGTAACGTTTTCTGTACGCTCAACTTCTTTCCGATATTGCTCACCGTAAACAATTTGAATGACACCTAACCGTAAAATAAGCGCGGAAAAGAGTAAAAATACAATAAAAAATAGCACGTTTAACCGAAATGGCAACTGCATTCGTTTTTTCTTTTTCTTCGCTTTTTGAGCATGTTGTATTTGTTTCAAAACGCGCGAGCACCTCCTTTACTTGCTCCTTCCTCATTGTAAAAGAAACGCTCGCAAATTTCTACATAGAAAGTCGAATGCGACGTACAAAAAAATAAATAATGAAATGACCAGATCCAACAATTAACATTAATGATGGAATCGCCTCTTTTGCGTCAAATAACGTAATAGCTAATAAAAACAATAAAACAGACGTTGCGCGACCACCGTTTAAAAACAATTCCCGCATGACAATATATTCAATTCGCCATTCTTTCGCATGATTGCTTTGACCAATGACGTCAAATGTAAGCGATAAATATGGAACGAGTAAAATAGGATATCCGATGGCGATTAACGCACCATAGATAATTAACTTTACATACGATAAATCAAAAACAATGAAAAAGACGGAAGCATACAACAGTACACCACCGAACAAAATGGCACGCAACCGCCATTGTTGCTTCATCCACTTAGACGCAAACGAGTACGTCATAAACGAAACGACTGCATTAACAAATCCAAATACACCGAGCGATTTTTCAGTTCCTGTCGCCATAAATAAAAAAACGGAAACAATAAACACAAACGTTCCTTCACGAAATCCTTGAAAAAAATGGGCGTTTGTAATCATTCGCCAATTTTTATTTTTCTTTCGCTCATCATATACAGAACGAAGCGCAAATTGTCCTGCTGAACGACGGCGATGCAAAAAAAAGCTACATATGACAGCAGCAATAAATAAGCATAAAGAAGCTAAAAAAATCGCCATATACCCGGTAAACTTCTCGCTTGAAGCAATGACCCATCCTGCAAGCGGTGGGCCAATCATTCCCGCGACAGACGTCATCGCACCAAGCAATCCGTTAAATAAATCACGCGTATCTGGTTCAGTAATTTCAAACGTTAATACGTTAAATGCGAGCCAATAAAATCCGTAACCGATGCCGAGCAAGCCGCCGAGTAAAAATAAATGGTTCATCGCTCGATCTCCGCTAAATAGTACGACTAAAAAAAAGAACGCTAAAAACGTCACACCCATTCGTAAAACGATGACACGATCAATTTTTTTAGCCATTTGCCCAGCGACGACAAACGCCAATGGCTGCCATGTCACAATAGCTAAATTGTACACACCTAGTGCTTGAAAACTGTTTACTTTTTTCCAAACGTATACGTTTACAAACGTATTTGACAAGGCGATGCTAAGGGAATATAACCCGCCAATTGCTAACAAAAGAAACAATTGTCGATGTGTGCGAATATGCTCCACCATTCGTTTCCATCTATTCATAGGCAAACTTCCTTTCTTGACAAGTAGTTTGCCTACTCTTTTACAACGATATACAAAAAGAGCTCGACAAATTGTCGAGCCCTTCTTCATTATTTCGCTGCTGCGTAACGCTTTGCAACTTCGTCCCAGTTAACAACATTCCAAAATGCTGAAATATAATCTGGACGGCGGTTTTGATATTTTAAGTAATACGCATGCTCCCATACGTCTAATCCTAAAATTGGTGTTTTTCCTTCCATTAACGGTGTATCTTGGTTTGGCGTGCTTGTTACTTCAAGTTGACCGTTATGAACAACAAGCCAAGCCCATCCAGAACCGAAACGTGTTGCAGCAGCTTTCGAAAATTCTTCTTTAAATTTTTCGAAGCTTCCAAACGTACGATTGATTGCTTCAGCGAGTTCACCTGTAGGTTCACCGCCGCCATTTGGTGAAAGAATAGTCCAAAAGAGCGAATGGTTCGCATGTCCGCCTCCGTTGTTACGAACAGCTGTGCGAATATTTTCAGGTACTGCATCTAAATTCGCCATTAACTCTTCAATTGTTTTGTTTTGCAATTCTGGATGACCTTCAAGCGCTGCGTTTAAATTTGTTACATACGCGTTATGATGTTTTGTGTGATGAATGTTCATCGTTTCTTTGTCAATATGTGGTTCTAACGCGTCGTAAGCATAAGGCAATTGTGGTAATTCAAATGCCATGTTTCATTCCTCCTCATTCGTTATGTAATTGTTCACAAATGAAACCGATAAACTAGATTAAGAAACAGAAAAGTTTCATAAGTGAACCTACCTTAAGAGTACCAAAATACATCGAATGTTTCAAATTATTTGCAAAAAAAAACTCGCTCATTTACTTAGCGAGGTGAAATGGACCCTGCAGGACTCGAACCTGCGACCAGACGGTTATGAGCCGTCCGCTCTAACCAGCTGAGCTAAGGGTCCGCCATATCCGATGGTAATTTTAGCAAAAAAGATGGAGAGCGTCAATACGTGCAACATACGAAACAAAAAGGTTGTGTAGCAAATAGAAAAAGAAGTAGAATGAGAAATGATGATGTTTAAAGGATGTGAATGATGATGTGGAAACGGTTGTTACAAAGTCTTTATTCCCCTGTACATATTGCACGCTTTCGTTTTCATCCAATTGGAAAAGCGATTAGTTACGTGTTTTTTTTATCGCTGATTGCGACATTGCCAATTGCCATTTACTTTACAATGAGCATAAACAAAATGATTAGCTCAACACATCAATTATTAAAAGAAGAACTTCCTCCATTTGAAGTCGTCGATGGAATATTGACATCAAACGAACAAGAACCGATTGAGCTTACGCATCCGAACGTGACTATTTTATTCGATAGTACAGGCACACTGACAACAGATGATGCAGAACGTTACACAAACGCGGTGGCATTTTTAAAGGAAGAGTTTGTACTTGTTGCTAATGGGCACGTTCAGTCATATCCGTATGCTTTGATGCAAGCAGAACGTTTTACAAACGAAGATGTATATGAATTTGCCCGTACGCTTCAATCGTTGCTTCCTATTGTGATTTCGCTATCGTTTCTCGTATTATACTTTTTCACATGCACAAGCAAATTTCTTTACGTTACCGTTCTTGCATTCATCGGTCTCATTTTTCGCGGCACATTAAATAAGCGTGGGACGTACCGTCATATGTGGAGTATCTCCGCTTATTCGATTACATTATCAACTATCTTTTTTACAATCATGGAATCGTTACAAATTGTTGTTCCTTATGCAGTTGCTTTAGACTGGTTCGTTTCTGTCACGATTTTGTTCGTTTCCATTAAAGAACTCCCTTCTATGAAAGAAGCAGGCTGATAGCCTGCTTCTTATAGTTTAAATGATGCAGTGATTGTAGATAACGATTGCGATAATTCATTTAATCGTTCACCAACACGATACATATTATTCATCTGCTTCGTTTGATCATACGAAACAGACATCATTTCTTCTGCGCTTGCTAGCGTTTGTTGAGCAACTGAAGCAAATGCCACCGTTACCGTCTCGATCATCGGTAATAATTGTTCAAACTGCTCCAATTCACCTTCCATTTGTGCTACGTTTCGATTCACGCGCTGAATTTCTGTTAATAAATGATCAAACGAGCGCTTCGCTTCATTTGCAGAGGTGAGTTGGTGTTGTAAATGCGTGACCATCCCTTCAAACTGATTTGTCGCATGAATGGACACTTCCTCCATCGCGAAAATAGATGATGTAATTTCTTCCGTTGCTTTTGAAGCATGTTCCGCCAACTTTCTTACTTCTGTAGCGACAACCGCAAACCCTTTTCCTGCTTCTCCCGCACGCGCCGCTTCAATTGTTGCATTAAGCGCCAATAACTTCGTTTGCTCGGCAATTTGTCGAATGACATCTACCACTTTTGTAATCGACATAGAATGGTGTTTCACACTTTGAATCGTGTCATTTACTTTTTTAAATTGCTCGGCAAACGAATGAATATCCGCGATTAAATGCGACAGCCTCTCTTCTCCACCTTTCGAAGACTGATTCATATCGCTAGTGCTTGCTGAAATGTTTTGCACGCTCACTAATACATGCTGCATTCGCTTTTTCATCTCATCTACACGATGAATGCTTTCGTCTGAAGCATTGGCCGTTTCTTCCGCCCCTTGTTTTACCGTAGAAATGGCTGCCATGAGCTGATCGTTCGACTCAAGGACATGTTCCGACACATGCTCTAAGTCGCCTCCTGTAATGGCTAGCTGTCTTGTTGTTTCGTCCATTTCACGAATGACATTTTTCATGCTCGTCAACATGCGTTGAAAACTGCGCGCAAGCGAATCGATTTCGGGCGTTGTTGAATAAATATGTTCGTCAACCGTTAAATCTCCACGCGACAATCGGCTCATGGCATGGCGAAGTTGGGCAATCGGCTTCGTTAATCCGGTCACTAACCATTTAATCATGATCGTTGAGATAATGACACTAATCATAATCGTTACAATGGTTAGCTTGGCAAGCTGTTGAATCGGCTTCATAAATTGTTCATCTGGTACAGCGACAACATATGTTCCTTTTAGCTCTTGGATCGTTTTATACGCAAACGTATATGTACGTCCGTTCCATTCCAAATGTGACACACCGTTTTTTTGTTTTTTAATTGTTTCTTGGACCAATTTCGGTACATTGAGCTGTTCATTTCTTTCAAATGTTTTTACTTGTCCATCCTCAATTAAAAATATGTCTACGCTTAACCCATCTTGCATCAGTTCCGCTTTTTGTTGTTTTACTGCCGAACGCAAACTTTTTTCAAACATTTGTTCATTTCCAGCATGAATATACATAAGATTGCGAGCTACTTCAAACATCATCGTTGCCTCGCGCTCGAGGCGATTTTCGATCGCTTTTACGGTCGTTTGTTTCGCTTGATGATAACCAATCATCCCGACAGCACTTAACGAAAAAATTAACACGCTCAAAAATAAAATAAATAAGCGATTTTGTAAGCTAATTTTTAATAGCCATTGTTTTATTTTTGGTGATGATTGAAAGACAGGTACTCGGAAAAGCTTCTTTATATTTTCTAATCGCTGTTTTATTTGTGCACGCACGGCACGTCCCCCCTTCGACAAATACAGACAAAGAATACCAAAAACATGTCAACGTCATGTGAAGAATGTGTAAAGCAATGTAAAGAGAATGTAATTTTTACGCATATCTCGTTTGGACAAGCCATATGGATAAAACAGAAGAAATAAACGGGGGAATGTCATGAAAAAAGTTTTCATTTTTCTCGTATGCATTGCGATATGTGCCATTGCTTATCAAGATATAACGAACGGAACGATTCGTACAATTCGTGCAGAAAAAACGATTGAACAAAAGAAAGAGCTTCCGTATCGCGAAGTGACCATTCAACGAGGGGATACACTTCTCTCGATTGTCGAGCGTGAAATGAATGGAAAATTACCGGTGTCCATCGATCGGCTCATTACTGATTTTCAAACGTTAAACCCACATGTTAACGCCCATTCGCTTCAAATCGGAAAAACGTACCGCATCCCGTACTATAAGCAGAAATAGCAAAAACGTTGTCAACGAATAAGAAACATTGCTACAATAAAAAATGATTGAATTAATACGTTAAAGGAGCGATTGACGCGTGAGTGAAATCATTCATCGTTCAAAAACCCGCCCTGTTCGCGTCGGGAACATTACAATTGGCGGGAATAACGAAGTCGTCATTCAAAGTATGACGACAACAAAAACGCATGATGTAGATGCAACCGTTGCTCAAATACATCGACTCGAAGAAGCTGGATGCCAAATCGTTCGCGTCGCTTGCCCAGATGAAAGAGCAGCAGATGCGATTGCTGAAATAAAAAAACGCATCAATATTCCGCTCGTTGTCGATATTCATTTCGACTATCGCCTTGCTTTAAAAGCGATTGAAAACGGAGCGGATAAAATTCGCATTAACCCTGGAAACATCGGAAAGCGGGAAAAAGTAGAAGCGGTTGTGAAAGCAGCAAAAGAACGTGGCGTCCCTATTCGCATTGGGGTAAACGCTGGGTCACTTGAAAAACGCATTTTAGAAAAATACGGCTATCCAACTGCGGATGGCATGGTCGAAAGCGCTTTGCATCATATTCGCATTTTAGAAGACCTTGATTTCCAAGACATTATCGTTTCATTAAAAGCTTCGGATGTTCGTTTAGCGATTGAAGCATATGAAAAAGCCGCGCGCACATTCGACTATCCGCTACATCTCGGCATTACAGAATCAGGTACGTTATTTGCCGGAACGGTAAAAAGTGCTGCAGGACTTGGTGCGATTTTAAGCAAAGGAATCGGCAATACAGTACGTGTATCCCTTAGCGCTGATCCTGTCGAAGAAGTAAAAGTGGCACGTGAATTGTTGAAAACTTTCGGCCTTGCAGCAAACGCTGCGACATTAATTTCTTGTCCGACATGCGGAAGAATTGAAATTGACTTAATTCGCATCGCAAATGAAATTGAAGAATATATCGCCCAAATTAAAGCACCGATTAAAGTAGCAGTCCTCGGTTGCGCCGTCAACGGACCAGGAGAGGCACGCGAAGCTGACATCGGCATTGCTGGGGCACGCGGCGAAGGATTATTGTTCCGCCACGGAAAAATTGTTCGTAAAGTGCCAGAAGAAACAATGGTTGAAGAGTTGAAAAAAGAAATTGACAAATTAGCAGAAGAATATGCATTGAAAGGAAAAAAATAAGAGGGGAATATTCCCCTCTTATTTACCAAAATCGGACGAAAAAGCTTAAAATAATGGAAACAGCCCCAATTCCAATTGCCCAAGCCCCTAACGTTTCCGCTCCTCGACGTCGGGCAATAAAGCCGAAAACAATGCCGGCTGCCCCCATAATGACTGGCATTAAGAAAAGAGAAACAACCGATAAAGCAAGTGCAAGCCAACCAACGCCACGACCGTTTTCTTCACGATCGACTTTTCTTTCAGAAAATCGGATCGGCTCAGCAATTTCACCTGCTGTTTCTTCCATAAAATCTCGCTCAACATTCGGAACAGTATCTATTCGTTCATTATCATACGCTCGACGCTGACGTTCATTGTCCATGACAATTCCCTCGCTTTCGTAAAATGAGGAGCACTATTATTATGCAATAAGCGATACATCATTATAGATGTTACTTTATGTCAATGATATAATGGGCGAGAAAAGCACATCATAGAAAGGATGAACAAACATGATCAAACGGCGATTTGGGATCGATATTGACGGGACAGTAACATGTCCAAGTACGTTTATTCCATATTTAAATAAATCGTTCCAAAAAAATTTAACGCTTGATGATATTACGGATTACGATTTAGTTCCTTTTTTAGATACAACGGAAGAAAAATTAAATGAATGGATGGAACAATACGAACCGATCATCTACAGCGAAGCACCTCTTGCGAACGGAGCATTAGAGGTCATTAATAGTTGGAAAGATGAATATGAGTTGTATTACATTAGTGCACGAGGTCGCCACTTATATGAAATCACAGAAAAATGGTTTCAACAACAAGGCGTTCATTACCATCATATCGAACTGATCGGTTCACACGATAAAATTGAAGCCGTAAAGAAATATAAAATCGACATGTTTTTTGAAGATAAATACGATAACGCTTGCGATATCGCTGAACAATGTCTCATTCCTGTCATTTTATTTGATACTCCTTATAATCGCGGTCCGCTCCCAAAAGGCGTCATTCGCGTGTACAATTGGTATGAAGCAAAACAACGAGTAGAACAATTACTCACAACAACAAGCTGACATTACACGTCAGCTTGTTGCTGGCACATCGGGCATGTTCCGTACACTTCAAACTTATGCCCTGAAATCGTATATCCGTGCAAATCTTCCACTAATTCATTCATCGGACACGTTACAAGTTCTTTCGTTTTTCCGCACGACATGCAAATAAAATGGTGATGGTGGTGATGCACATTACATGTAAATCGAAAGCGCTTCTCTCCAGACAGTTCAGTCATTTCTAAAATGCCGAGCTCAACAAATAACGCTAAGTTGCGATAAACTGTATCGAAACTCAACCCCGGATACCGATCTTTCATTACATCAAGCACATCTTTTGCCGTTAAATATTTATCTGTTTTTGCAAACAGCTCAAGCATTTCTTCGCGCTTTCCTGTATACTTAAACCCCTTTTCTTTCATTAACCGTAGCGCTTCAGAAACGTTCACGCTTCGTCATCCTCTCTTCCATTTTTTCCACATGATCGCACCAATTAATATACAAACAGCTAACAACACAATCGTCCCGCCGGGAGCTAAATTTAAATAATAAGAAAGAAACAAACCAACAATGACAGCAAGCTCACCAAATAGAACGGACAACCATAACGCTTGTTTAAATCCTTTTGCGATTCGAATGCTCGCAGCAACAGGAAGCGTCATGAGTGATGAGACGAGCAAAATGCCGACAATTCGCATCGATGCTGCAATGACGAGAGCAACGAGCACGATGAAAACAAAATGAAGCGCCCTTACCTTTACTCCCGATGCTTGTGCATATTCTTCGTCAAATGATAAAATAAACCACTCTTTATAGAGCAGAAAAATAACAGCAAACACGATGAAAAAAATGATGCCAATGGTCCATACATCCGTCCGGCTCACCGCGCTAACGCTTCCGAACAAATATGAAAACAAATCGGTATTGAAGCCATCCGCAAGCGAAATAAAAATGACGCTTAAGCCGATGCCTCCTGATAAAATGATTGGAATCGCTAATTCTTGATAGTGCTTATATACGGTACGCAATTTTTCAATAAATAACGAACCAACAACGGAAAACGCCATGCCCACATAAATCGGATTGAATGTCGCTCCCATGAAAAACGTTTTTTGTACAAGTAAGCTGGCTGCAATTCCTGCGAGCGTGACATGACTTAACGCATCCGCAATAAGCGATAATCTCCGAACGACAATAAACACACCTAAAAGAGGGGCGATGAGTCCGATCAATATGCCGACAATAAACGCATTTTGTAAAAATTCATATTGAAATAACGCCTCTACCATAATCTCCCCCCTTTCTACGCATGGTCATGGGCAAGTAGGTGAAGATGATGCCCATAAAATGATGCTAAATCTTCTGTTTTTAGCTGCGCAAACTGTTGCACGCTCCCATGGAAATGCAAATGTTTGTTTAAACAAGCGACATGTGTGACTTTTTCCGTAATCGTTCCGATATCGTGCGTCACGAGAAGCAATGTCATATGATGTTGTTTATTCAATCGTTCAAGCATATCGTAAAAGCTTTGTACATGATGCACATCGACCCCGACAGTCGGCTCATCTAAAATTAAAAATTCAGGCTGCGACACGATCGCACGTGCGATAAATACGCGTTGTTGTTGACCGCCTGAAAGTTCGCCAATGTTTCGATGAATAAAAGGGCTCATGCCGACCGCATCAATCGCTTCATATACTGCTTTTTCGTCGCTTTTTTTTAATCGACGAAATAACCCGAGCTTTCCAGCTAAACCGCTCGCTACAACTTCATATACTGTCGCAGGAAATCCGGTATTAAAACTGTTTGCTTTTTGAGAGACGAAACCAATTTTATGCCAATCTTTAAACTGCTCAATCGGCGTGCCGAATAAAAAAATGCGCCCCGTTTGCGGCTTTAGCAATCGCAAAATGCATTTTAACAGCGTTGATTTTCCTGATCCGTTCGGACCAACTAAACCAACGAAAGCACCTTTCGGAATGTGAAAATCAATATGTTGTAGTACATCTTCATCATCATATCGAAACGATACGTCTTCTATCCGTAAAATATCGTCCATCGTTTGACCACCTTAATTCAAAATGATTCCGATTCATAGTATAACGCATTTATTTTCATTAATGAATAGCAGACTTAAATTTTGCTCCACGCACTTCTTGTGTATTCATAATCGTAATAAACGCATTCGGATCAATTTCATATACAATTGATTTTAGCTTCGTCACTTCCAGACGAGTAACAACAGCATAAATCACTTCTTTTTGTTCGTCTGTATATCCGCCTTTTCCCATCAACTTCGTCGTTCCACGGCCAAGTCGATTTAAAATGGCATCTGATACTTCTTCGTAACGATCGGATACGATGAGCACTGCTTTTGTTTCATCTAATCCTTGAATGACAGTATCAATCGTTTTAAAAGCAATATAATAAGTTAAAACGGAGTACATCGCTTGCTTTGGCCCGAATACAAATGCGGCCCAAGTAAAAATAAAAACGTTTGTAAACATGACAAATTCCCCAACAGAAAATGGCAACTTTTTCGTCATTAAAATACCTAAAATTTCTGTGCCATCTAATGAACCACCATGGCGAATCACAAGCCCTACACCGGCGCCGAGAATGGCTCCGCCAAACACAGTTGCTAAAATGGAATCTGTTGTAAATGGAGATACATGATGAAACAACCGCTCCATGACAGCTAATACAATGATCGAATAGAGGGAGGAGAGCATAAACGTTTTTCCGATTTGTTTATAACCGAAATACATAAATGGCGCATTGAGTAAAATAACAAGCGTGGCAAAGTTCAACCATGCATAGTTTGGAAGAATGCGATCAAGAATAAGGGATATACCGATGACCCCACCATCAATAATTTCATTAGGCACTAAAAACAATTCGATCGATAAAGCAGCAAGCGTGGCACCGATCGTCATCATGACGATACGATACATTAAATGGCTAATCGTTTCTTTTTTATGTTGTCTTTTCAAACAAATCTCCCCCTTCATCTATTTCATTATACCATTGCACCCTTCCTTCTTTCCTCTCATATGGTAAATAAGGAGGGATGCTACGTGAATGTGTATCATAAAATCGTCCAGCATAAAATGAAATCGATTACCGCAAATGAATTAATGATGTATGCCAAGGAATACAACGTTCCACTTTCCCAAAAAGACGCCGAAACGATTGTTCAAATGATGCGCGAAAAAACGATCGATATGTTTAATGAACAAGCGAGGAAAAATTGGATTCGTGAACTCGCTCATCGCACATCACCGCAACTTGCAAAACAAGCTAATGAGTTTATTCGCCAATTTATACAGTAAGAAGGCTGCCTACGGACAGCCTTCTACTCGACAATTTTTTCCCGAACATTTGGGTCAAACTGTTGCGCACGCAACATCGCGATTTCAAATTGATATGGCGGTTTCGCATTTTTTTTCTCCCCAACATATGGCGTTTCTAAAATTTTTGGCACGTGCATAAGTTGCGGGTGATGCACAATATAATTTAGCGCATCAAAACCGATATAACCAAAGCCGATATTTTCATGACGGTCTTTCCGACTTCCACACGGATTTTTACTATCATTAATATGCAATACTTTTAGACGATCAAGCCCGATAATGCGATCAAATTGTTCTAATACACCATCAAAATCGTTAACAATATCATATCCAGCATCATGTGTATGACATGTATCAAAACAAACAGAAAGCTTATCGTTATGCGTCACACCGTCAATGATTTTCGCTAATTCTTCAAAGCGACTGCCACATTCAGACCCTTTTCCCGCCATCGTTTCTAAAGCAATTTGCACTTGCTGGTCATTTGTTATCACTTCGTTTAACCCTTCAATAATTTTTGCAATCCCTGCTTCCACACCCGCACCGACGTGCGCACCAGGATGAAGGACGAGCTGCTTTGCACCAATCGCTTCTGTTCGTTCAATTTCGGAACGTAAAAAAGAAACGCCAAGAGAAAACGTATCTACGTTCATTGTATTGCCGATATTAATAATGTACGGGGCGTGTACAACAATTTCTTCAATCCCATGTGCTTTCATATGGGCAAGTCCTTTATCAATGTTTAGCTCCTCAATCGGTTTACGCCTTGTGTTTTGTGGTGCCCCCGTATAAATCATAAACGTATTTGCTCCATACGATACCGCTTCTTTACTTGCAGCTAATAACATTTCTTTTCCGCTCATCGAGACGTGCGAACCAATTTTTAACACATCTTTCTCTCCCTTATTTCTTTTTCGCTCTTTGTTTTTTCAACTGCTCTCGTAATTTTTTCTTATATCCCGGTTTGACTTTCTTTTGTTTTTTCGCTATTTTTTCAACGAGTTGCTCAACTTCATCTTTTTTCTCTTTTTTCCGTCCATTCCACGCATCGAGCTCAATCCATTCACCATGACGAAAATCACGATGAAGGAAATGAATTCCTTTTTTCTCTAACTTCACTAACGCATGTTGATCAGATGATTCGTAAATCGTTGTGGCCGTACCAGCATAACCTGCACGCCCTGTTCGACCTGTACGATGTACGTAAAAATCTAAATCCGTTGGCAGTTCATAATTGATGACGTGGCTGACGCCTTCAATATCGATTCCGCGCGCAGCTAAATCTGTCGCGACAATGTATTGGAATTGTAAATCACGAATCGCTTTCATCATCTTTTTTCGCTCGCGCGGAGTTAAATCCCCATGTAACACGCCTACTTTTAATCCTTTTTCAATTAAACCGTTTGCCACTTCATCAGCTGTTTTACGCGTGTTTACAAAAACAATGGCTAAATATGGGTTGTAACTAACTAATATATCGTGTAAAAGCTGCAAACGATCGCGATGGCGAAGCGGGATTAAAATATGCTCAATGGTTGATGCGGCTACTTGCTTCGGAGCAATATGGATATGTGTCGGGTGCTCCATATATTTTTTCAAAAACGGCTTTAACTTTTCTGGAATCGTTGCTGAAAAGACGAGCATTTGCAAGTCTTCTGGCATGCGTCCTGCCACTTGGTCGACATCTGTAAGAAATCCCATATCAAGCATAACATCTGCCTCATCAATGACAAGCATCCGAGCCGTATGAACAAATAGCGCTTGTTCACGAACGAGATCATACACGCGCCCCGGTGTGCCAATGACGATATGAGGTTGTGTTTTCAACTTTTCAATCGATCGTAATTTATCTGTTCCGCCGACAAAACAGCGCGCTGTAATGCGATGATCATTTGGACAAAATTTCGTTATTTTTAATACTTCATGATAAATTTGCGTAGCTAACTCACGCGTCGGTGCTGTAATAACCGCTTGTACTTCGTCAACATGTGGATCAATGCGCTCGATGATCGGCAATAAATACGCATGCGTCTTTCCTGTTCCCGTTTGCGATTGCCCGATGACGCTCTCTCCACGCAAGACAGCCGGAATGACACGCTCTTGAATAGGTGTTGGTTTATGAAACTTTAAATGATGAAGCGCCTCTATAATAAACGGATGAAACGAAAAACGTTCAAACATAGTTTCTCATCCCCTTTCTTCTTCAGTAAAAAAATAGACCAGTTACATATTATATACGAACATAAACCGTTCATTCAACTATATGAGCTTTTCTGCATATCGTAGTATAGATGAAAAAAGCATAAACCTTCACTTCATACAGAAAGGAGGAACTTCATTGCGGCGTCCATTTATGTTTCCACCTTCACGTTCGCCTATGCCGCCTATGTGGTCGCAACCGATGATGCGTCAAGCACAAGGGGGCATGTTTTCACGATTGTTTGGCAACCAATTTCCTGCCCAAACGCTTGGCGCTGGCGGGGCATTGCCAAGTATCGATTCGATGTTAACAAATGTACAAAAAATGTTAAACATGGTCCAAACGATTACACCAATGGTGCAACAATACGGTCCACTCATTAAAAGCGTCCCATCGATGATGCGTCTTTTTCGCGAATTTAAACAATCAGACACAACAAACGAAGCAACTAAAACAGCAAGTGAAACGAACGAAACAGCACGCGCAACAAGCGCAGCAACGACAGAGCAAAAAACCCTAAAAAAACAACGACCAATTCCAACAAAAAGCGAACGAAAACAAGAAAAAACGAATGAAAAAGGGAAATCTGTGCCAAAACTATATATTTAACTTTTGTATGTTCGCCCCTTCTTTTATATAATGAATACGACAAACACGCCAAGAAGGAGCGATCCATATGGAAGTCATTAAAATTACGCCACGCGGATATTGTTACGGAGTCGTTGATGCGATGGTCATCGCTCGCAACGCCGCGCTCGATCCGACGCTGCCACGACCGATCTACATTTTAGGCATGATCGTTCATAATAAACATGTCACCGATGCATTTGCGGAAGAAGGAATTATTACACTTGACGGTCCGAATCGACTTGAAATTTTAGAAAACATTGACCGCGGCACAGTCATTTTTACCGCTCACGGCGTTTCACCTGAAGTAAAACAGCGAGCAAGAGAAAAAGGGCTTGTCACTATTGACGCTACATGCCCAGATGTGACAAAAACACACGAGCTTATTCGCGAAAAAGTAGCGAACGGATACGAAGTCATTTACATCGGAAAAAAAGGGCACCCTGAACCAGAAGGGGCTGTCGGCGTTGCGCCACATGCCGTTCATTTAATTGAAAAACCTGAAGATGTAGAACAACTGAATATTCAAGCAAAACATATTATTGTGACGAACCAAACGACAATGAGCCAATGGGACGTTGCACATATTATGGAAAAAGTAAAAGAAAAATATCCACATGTTGAAATGCACCGTGAAATTTGTTTAGCAACACAAGTGCGGCAAGAAGCGGTCGCTGAACAAGCAAAAGAAGCAGATGTCACGATCGTTGTCGGTGATCCGAGAAGCAATAATTCGAATCGACTTGCCCAAGTATCTGAAGAAATTGCCGGAACGAAAGCATATCGTGTCGCTGATGTGACTGAAATTGACATCGAATGGATTAAAGACGCCAAAAAAGTTGCAGTCACTGCCGGCGCATCTACACCAACACCGATTACAAAAGAAGTCATTGACTTTTTGGAACAGTTCGACCCGAACAATCCTGAAACATGGAAACGAGAACGAAAAGTGCCGCTCACAAAAATTTTACCAAAAGTGAAAAAAAGAGGCGAATAAGCCTCTTTTTTATATAAACGTAAACGGTTCCGTATGGGCTTGTGATACGTATATATCAACATCAAATTTTTGCTGCATAAACATCGTTCTTAATACGTTCGCTACCCCTTCTTTCATCACTTTTTCGACATGATGTCCCGGATCAACGACATTCAAGCCGAGCATGAGTGCATCATGTGCCACATGATAATATAAGTCGCCAGTGACGTACACATCCGCTCCCCTCATTTTCGCTTGATGAATATATTTGTTTCCATCTCCACCGATAACTGCAACTTTTCGAACACGACTCGTCAATTCGCCAACGACACGAACAGCTGGTACACGCAATGCCTGTTTGACATGTTCAGCAAATTGTTGTAACGTCATTTCCTCGCTTAATGTCCCGATTCGTCCAAGCCCATATGTCTCTCCTTTATTTTCAAGCGGATATATATCATATGCCACTTCTTCGTACGGATGTGCTTGCAACATCGCTTGAACAACTTTTCTTTGCAGACGCGCAGGAACAATCGTTTCTACACGCACTTCTTCCACTGTTTCTAACGTTCCTTGTTGCCCGATAAATGGATTAGCGCCTTCCTCTGGTCGAAACGTCCCGATTCCTTCGCTATTAAATGTACAATGGCTATAATTTCCGATATGTCCAGCCCCTGCATCACCAATCGCTTTTCTCACCGCATCGGCATGTGTGCGCGGCACATATACAACAAGCTTTTTCAACGGCTCTTCATACGTCGGAACAAGGACGTCAACGTTTTGTAATTGAAGCGCTTCAGCGAGCCAATCATTTACCCCGCCTTTTGCAATATCTAAATTTGTATGTGCTGCATAAATCGCAATATCATGTTTTATACATTTTTCAATCATACGACCGTACGGCTGATCGGTCACAATATGTTTAAGTGGACGGAAAATTGGCGGATGGTGCGCAATGATTAAATCAATGTTTTGTTCAATCGCTTCATCGACGACATGTTCTAATACATCTAACGTAATCATGATACGGCGAATCGGTTTATTTAGCGTGCCGATTTGCAACCCGATTTTATCGTCTTCCATCGCCAAGTGTTTTGGGGCAAACTGTTCAAATAGTTGAATGACTTCATATCCGTTTGGTGTCTTCATCGCTTCAAAGCCTCCTCTACCATTTGCAACGTGTCAACAAATTGTTGTCGCTTTTTGACTGCCTCTTCCGTTTTCGCATATTTCAATTGCTCGATGACGTTTTGCCAATGCTTCATTTCCATCGCCCATTTTTTTTCAAATACTTCGTTTCGTTCTTTTAGTAAAAACGGACCGAGCAACAGTTCAACATGAAGTTGCGTATACGGACGATAAGGATCGCCACGCTCTGCAACGAGCACTTCGTACATTTGCCCATCTTCTTCTAAAATGCGTTCATCAATTAATTCCCACTCATTGTCTAGCAACCATTTTCGCACAATATGTGCACCGACATTTGGCTGTAAAATTAAACGTTGAACGGATGCCAATTTTTCCTTTCCTGCTTCTAAAATATTTGAGATGAGCGTTCCTCCCATCCCTGCAATTGTTACACAATCGACTTCATTCGGTGCTACCACTTGTAGCCCATCCCCTTTTCGAACGGAAATGACGTGAGACAGTCCGCACTTTTCGACTTGTTGTTTGGCAGAGCGAAACGGTCCGTCCGCTACTTCACCTGCCACTGCTTTTGTTATGTATCCGTGCAAATACGCATAACACGGCAAATACGCATGATCTGAACCGATGTCTGCTAATACGCTTCCTTTTGGAATGAATGAAACAACTGTTTGCAATCGCTTAGATAGCTGTAATTCGTTCACGATGATCACCACACTTTTTTCTTCAGTTTATCATGTTTTATAAGAAACGAAAAATCCCTTCACCGAAGTAAAGGGATCTTTCTTCTCCGTTTATTTTAATTCAGAAAGCCATTTTGCCATTTCTTCTGCTTGATCCGCAGGAACTAATCCAGCTGGCATGCTTCCGCGACCGTTTACTAACACGTCTTTAATTTGGTCAACAGATAGACGATCACCGACACCTTTTAATGCCGGACCAACGCCACCTTCATAGTTCGCGCCGTGACATGCAACACAGCTTTTTTTGTAAATGTCTTCTGGACCTGCAGCTGCTGTTTCTTCTGTCTTCGCGCCGCCTTCTTTCTCTTTCGCAACTTCTTTCATATCTCCGAGGCCTTTCACAGACAGAAAGAAAATGAGACCAATTCCCATCACCATAATGAGTGCAAATGGGATTAACGGATTGCGATTCATACTTTACCCTCCCTTATGTAATAAAGCATGTTTTTCAAAATGAAAACGTTACAAACAATTTTATTGTACTTTAAATTCCCATAAAGGAAAAGCCCCGTATGTAAATTTTTTTAAATAAAAAATGAAGAAATAAGAAGAATGATGCCGACAACGCCCGAAATGAAAAAATACATAAGCGAAAAACGCCAACCGATCAACAGCCAGACGAAACAGTTGAACATAACTGCCGCTGCTAATGCATTCGTACTTCCCGAGAAATAAAAATCGCTCACACGAATCGAAAGAAGGAGGAGCGACAAAGCCCCAACAATAAGCGCCATATGCGTTAACATCTTGTTTTGTACAAAAAAACGAACGGCTATAAAACAAATTATGACAAAAAGTGACAAAATGAGCGTTTGCAAAACGAACGACAATTCAGTAAAATAAATGACAAGAAGAGCAAGCGGTAAACATATGCCGATCATCGCCATCGTTGCACGGATTGCCCATGTCGGTACTTGTTTCGTTGATTGTTCAACATCGTCACGATTTCCTTCTGTATACAATGCAAGAAGAAAATCGCAATATTGTTCCGGCAACAGCCGCGTCTTCTTCCAATACTTAATTTCGTTAATAATGATCTCTTTTCGTTTTTGTTCCATTGAATACGCATTCCTTCCTAAATAAAGAAATAGCTTACTTCTATTGTAAGAAGTAAACTATTTCTTGTAAACGGTTATTCTAAAAAGTCTTTTAAACGTTTGCTACGGCTTGGATGGCGTAGTTTTCGCAACGCTTTCGCTTCAATTTGGCGAATGCGCTCGCGCGTCACACCAAACACTTTTCCGACTTCTTCAAGCGTTCGCGTCCGTCCATCGTCAAGGCCGAAGCGAAGACGAAGCACGTTTTCTTCTCGATCTGTTAGCGTATCTAACACGTCTTCGAGCTGTTCTTTCAATAGTTCATACGCCGCATGTTCGGCAGGAGATGTCGCATCTTGGTCTTCAATGAAGTCACCTAAATGCGAATCGTCTTCTTCGCCAATCGGTGTTTCAAGCGACACAGGTTCTTGGGCGATTTTTAAAATTTCCCTTACTTTTTCTGGTGTTAAATCCATCTCTTCAGCAATTTCTTCAGGGGACGGCTCGCGACCAAGGTCTTGCAACAGCTGACGCTGAACACGAATAAGCTTGTTAATCGTTTCAACCATATGGACAGGAATGCGGATCGTACGCGCTTGGTCAGCAATGGCACGCGTAATCGCTTGACGAATCCACCATGTTGCGTACGTGCTAAATTTATATCCTTTGCGGTAATCAAATTTCTCGACCGCCTTGATTAAGCCCATGTTTCCTTCTTGAATTAAGTCGAGAAACAGCATACCGCGACCGACGTAACGTTTCGCAATGCTTACGACGAGGCGAAGATTGGCTTCCGCTAGACGACGTTTAGCTTCCTCGTCTCCTTGCTCAATACGTTTCGCTAGTTCAATTTCTTCTTCCGCTGACAATAGCGGAACGCGACCGATTTCTTTTAAATACATGCGAACAGGGTCATTAATTTTCACGCCCGGTGGAACGCTTAAATCGTTTAAATCGAACTCTTCATCTTTCAGATCGTCGAAATCCGGATCATCTAAATCGGCATCATCGAGATCAGACTCGCCGACGACTTCGATACCTTGTTCGCTTAAATACTCATAATATTCATCCATTTGATCGGATTCAAGATCAAACGGGGATAATCGTTCGGCGATTTCTTCATAGGTAAGAACGCCACGTTTTTTACCTAGCTCGACTAATTGTTCTTTTGCTTGTTCTAACGTTAAATCGGAATGTGTTGACTTTTCAGCCATTTATTCCCCTCCTTCCAAAATGC
>OFGS01000132.1_pt1 | contig 20882 bp, 22 predicted proteins | sample 1521851 | NCBI WGS metagenome assembly OFGS01 (sample SAMEA3142070, study PRJEB24117) | hot springs metagenome
CGTAACCGTAAGCAGACGGATCGATACGAGCAGGTTGTCCGAACGTTCGTTTTACTTCTTCTTCTGTTTTTCCAATCCATGTACCAAGCCCTTCTGAAACGATTTTTTCGCTCGCTTGTTCACTCATAATCGACGTATCGTTTAATGGGGCTTGTTCGTTTGTTGGTGAAAAATAAAAAATGATCATAAAAATAAATATAAGGGCCACTATCCAACGCATGCATCATTCTCCCTCAATCGTTGTATATACTTCCATTATATACAGCTTGCCTATGTCGCAACACTAAAAAATAAGGCTATGCGAAAACATAGCCTCAGACTGTTTTGATTAATGATATTGTGATATTTCTGTTAATGCTTCGCCGGCTTGTTCGTCGCTTGCTTCATGGGTCGCTAAATCGCCAAGCGACATCATTCCGACAAGCGTATCCCCTTCGACAACAGGTAAGCGACGAATTTGATGTTTCGCCATTAAACGAGCCGCTTCGGTAACAGAAGCATCCGGTGAAATTGTCACAAGCTGTTCACTCATCACTTCGGTGACAGCTGTTGAACCGGGCTTTTTCTCGGCAATGCCACGCACGACTAAATCGCGGTCTGTCACAATACCAATGAGCCGATTTCCATCTGTAATTGGAATGGCACCGACGTTATAATCGCGCATTTTGACCGCTGCTTCGTACATATTATCAAGCGGCGTACAACATTCGACTTCTGTCGTCATCATCTCTTTTACTTTTGGCATATTCATCTCTCCTTTCGCACATTAGTTTCACCAAAATCGGAACAATTATGAAGCTCGTCATTGAAAGTTATGCGCTTTCGTACTATTATTAATGGAGGAATGTTTTATTTTACATAAGGGGGATATGAACGATGCGCTTTGAAAATACAGGTATTGAAAATCAAACAGCGCCATTAACACGTTTAGACGAACTCATGGAAAGCCTCGGCTTCGTGCGTGCAGGTCAATGGGATTACGACCGTGTCACATATGACCGCAAATTCGAGATTAAAAACGATGTGTTTTATTTACGCGTGCAAGGCTATGCGATTGAAGGAGATGTTGGCGGTCGCCATGCAGTCATTAAGTTAATAAAACCGCTGCTCGGCAAACATTATTATCCACATGGTGTAGAATATGGTGAGGGAGAAAACTTTCCTTCGTCATTAGTGAGCCAATGTGAAGCGATTTTAGCGAAAGTAAAAGAAGGTCTTGCGAACATAAACGCATGAGCACGCTCATGCGTTTTTTCCGTCAACAAGCCGACGAACGTACAGATGCACAGCAAAAACTTCTTTTCCTGTCATCTCGTATATGTCGTCCATCACTTGTTTTTGAATATGTTCACAGAAAGCGAGCATGTTTTGCTTCATTTTGAACGAAACGGTTATATGAATCGTCAGCCGCTTTTGTTGCTCATACACTTTCACATCTTCTAATATGACATCATCAAACGGTTGTACACTCATCGCAACAATCGTTATAATAGGTTTATGCATATACATCCTCCATACGATTTATGAAATGAAAGCAGGTGTCGTTTCGTTGTTCGAGAAAATTCCAAAGCGATCCATATACATGATTGTTATTTTACTCGCGATCGTCTTATTAACATACTGGGTCGCCCCCATTGCCGTTCCGATTTTATTTGCATTGATTACTGCCATTTTTTTAGAGCCAGCAGTGAAAGTAGCACAGCAACGGCTCGGGTTTAAGCGACAGTCCGCGACCCTTCTTGTGTTTAGTTTATTTACGCTATTTATGTGTTTAAGCGGTTATTTTATTATTACAAAAATTGTGACGGAAGCGTTTCACTTTTTTAGAAACTCGCCGCTATATTTGAATGAAATGATTGCAGGATGGAATGAGCTTGTCGCTCGCTGGTACAAGCAGACAGAAAAATTGCCACCGTTTGTTGTGGCGGAATTAAGCCATCAAGTCGATTTGTTTTTAACAAAATTAAAAACGCAACTAACCGCTTCATTAAGCTTTAATAAAGTAAGCGCGCTTGTCGCAAACGTTCCAAAGTTTTTAATTAACTTTCTCGTTTATTTAATTACTTTATTTTTATTTATGCACGATTTACCGAAAATACGCGAAGCGATTTTTTCGCATTTAACAGAAGAAACGAAAGAAAAAGTACATTTTATGATGTCGCGTCTATCGTATGTCGTGTTTGGCTTTTGGAAAGCACAATTTCTCGTTAGTTTAATCATTTTTGCCGTATCTCTTGTCGGACTGTTGCTCATTACACCGAAAGTGGCGTTATTTACCGCATTTATTATTTGGGTGATCGATTTTATTCCCATTATCGGATCGATTGTCATTATGGCACCTTGGGCCATTTTCCACTTCGTCACAGGCGATACGGTATTAGCGACAAAACTATCGATTCTCGGTGTCATTTTGTTAATTTTACGCCGAACGATTGAGCCAAAAGTGATGGGCGCGCATATCGGTTTATCTCCGCTAGCGACGCTCATTTCGATGTACTTAGGCGTGAAAGTGATGGGCGGACTCGGTCTTATTTTATTCCCGCTCTTACTCATTGCGATCAAATCAGCGAAAGAAGCAGGGATTATTAAGTTTCACTTTAAACTATAAAGAGGGTGAATGCTCACCCTCTTTTTTAAAATCCTAAAATCGCTTTAATCACTGATGTCGTTTCGCCACCACGATAAAATACGTATAACAATAAATAAACAGCAACTCCTGTTGTTGCGGTAAAAAACCATATGATACTCGTGATCGGACCAATTTTTTTATGGCGCAACCAATTTTTTTTCACAGCAGACAGCAACGTGACAATGCCGAAAACGGCGCCAGCTGTCGCTAAAAAAATGTGGAAAAACAAAAAGATCGTATAATATATTTTTATATCGTCTGGACCACCGAAGCTTGTATTGCCGATAAAAATCGTGCGCGACAAGTAAATGATGAAAAACGCGAGCGCAAAAGCAGCGGCAATCCACATCGTCTTTTCATGCTTCTCGATTTGTTTTTGACGAATAAAATACCAACCAATCGCAACGAGAATGGCACTAATGACGATAAAGCTTGTACTAATTGTAGGTAAAATCGGTACCATCGTTTCTCCGTTACGCAAAACTTACAAAACTCTACAAGAACCTTGCAGAAATTTCTGTTTGCTTCCTTGTTCATCGTGTCCGATTTCGCTAAAGCTACTCTCGTTGGTTTGACACTCCGAAGGCTTCACTTCCCGTGTAACTCACGGTACAAACAGCTACGCAGGATATGTCGAAAGATTGATGCTTGCGTTTAGGTCTCTGTCTATTTCAAGACCGCATTTATCACATCGAAATATCCGCTCGGATAGGTGAAGTGATTTTTTCAAATATCCACATGAATGACATGTTTTTGTTGACGCATACCACTGATTCGCTTCCACAAACTCGATTCCGTACCATTCACATTTGTGTTTGATTTTTTGTTTTAATGTATACAAACGTTGTTGTTGAATGGCTTTGGAGAGATGACGGTTTTTCATCATCCCGCGAATATTTAAATGTTCCATGACAATTCGAGAAGGTTTGGTTCTCACCAACTCGTTCACCACTTGATTTTCGTAATCCATGCGTTTATGTTCTAACCGAATGCGTATTTTCTGCATTTGTCTTTCGAGTTTTGCAATGTTGCGTGTTTTGACGTAACGGATTGCACCTCCTTTTTCTTGAATTTTGTTCATTTCGTACTTTCTTGAGCATTTGCGTTGCAACCGACGCAAACGCTTTTCTAGTTTTCTTATTTCTTTCGTTCGGTTTATGTTTGGGAATACCCGACCGTCTGAACAAACAACCAAATCTTTTATTCCCACGTCGATTCCTAGCGTATGGCTGTTTAATACGACAGACGGCTTTTGAACGTCATATCCTACGGATACATACCAATGCACTCCGTCAAACGTGATGCGAGGGTTTTTGTATGTTGTGTTTGTTGGGATTTTTCCTCGTTCGGATAGACGCACCCAGCCGACTTTTTCGATGTACACATGCGTATCACTAAATTTGATTTTTTCTGTGTCTTGATAGAAAGATGGCTTACTTCTCTTTTTGCTTTTGAATCTTGGCTTTTTTGTTTTCCCTTTGAAAAAGTCTTTGTATGCTTGACACGCATCTTTAATCGCTTGTTTGGTGATGTTGTTGGAATAATCATATAACCATTGATAATTGGGGTCGTTTTGTTTTAAAGCGGTGAGCTTTTTTCGCAAATCCCCATCTTTGATGAATTTACCACCGCTTTTATAGTTGTTTTCTTGTTGTTCAAGCGTCCAATTGTATGCCCAACGAGCCACGCCTGCCGAACCAAATAGTTTTGTTCGTTGCTTGTTGTTCGGCTCTAACCTAACTTTGATCGACCGAATCATCTTCAAGCCACTCCTTTATCATCTTCTTGGCTCGATTGGCTCTTTTCCCTTGAAGTTTGCAACTAAAAACGGTGATAATCTGGACTAAATCTTCAACAAACTTATCCCAATTTCTTAAAGTTTGTTGGCTTTTTCCAATGAGTTTGGCGAATTCACCAATGCTATAATATTTCACAACAATCACCTCTCTACATAAATAAACGAAATTTTATTATTTTGTAGAGAGTTTTATAAAAAATTATTTAACTGTATCCTCTCCCTCTCTTTATTTCGTTGTTTGAACAGCGACATGTTCTTCATTTCGTTCTTTTCGATACCATTCAATAAAAATGAAAAACAACATCACTCCATATACAATTTCTTGAATGATTTTCATTAATACGCCACCAAGCTGCTGGTCGTGCAATAGCGACATCGAACTAAACATTTCCGGTCCGCTTAATTCAAGCGACGCTAACGTCGTTTGTGGAACGCAAAGCGCTAAAGCGTTTATCCAAGCAGCTGGATCGTAATACGTCGCATATAGCGGGGTATCCGCAAAAATAATGAGCGCACATGCAGGTGTCAACAACACCCCATCAGCAAAAATGTAACCGATTTTTTTCAAGCCAGACAACGACGGAAATCCTCGCACGTCATTGACGAGCGGCCACCACATCATCATCGCCGCAATAAAAATAGCAATCGTCATGAGCGCATGCAACCACATGTTTGTTTTCACCACATCAAAAATCAACGGCACGTGGTATAACGAAAAAATACCATTAAACAAAAATAAAGCAATTAACGGCTTCGTGAAAAAGGCAAACGTCGAGCGAATGATTGGAATGCGAAAAACGGCTTCAAACATCCATGACGGAATGCCTTTAATCAGGAGTGGCGGCACCATTAAATAAAGAATAGCCATTTGTGTCATATGGGCGCTAAACATTAAATGCCCTAACAAGTCAACTGGAGAGCCTTTACAGATGTAAAGTAAAACAATGGCAGTCACAAACAACGTTTTTTGCTTCGTCGTCGTTTGTTCTTTTGCACGGTTAACCAACCAAAAATAAGCGATCGTCACAGCAACTAAAAAAATGAAAAAGTACGGACTCCACATCGCCTCAAAACCAAATATACTTAACGGCATCATATTCACCTCACTTTTTTTCCGACTTTATTATACTACAAACGTAACAAACGTGAAAAGAAAAGAAGCTAGCCAACGCTAGCTTCTTAAATCCAAACGACCGTTAAAAACGCCCAAATCGTAACGAACGCCACAACGACACCGCCATAGATGAACAGTGCTGGCAGTTCGTGTCCTTTATGGCTCATATGCATAAAGTAATACAGTTGGAAAATAACTTGCACGACCGCTAACAATAAAATGAACGGTACGGAAAACCAAGCAGAAAATCCTTCATATCCAACCGCAAAAAAGGCGATGAGCGTTAAAAAAATCATTAACGTAAATGAAACAATTTGATGTTTCATTTCTTCTGCATTTTTTTTCCGGCGATATTGCACATCTACTTTTGGGTTTTGTACATGTGTATGATTTGCCATACAATCACCCCACCATTCCCATTAAGTATACGACCGTGAAAATGAACACCCACACGACGTCGATAAAGTGCCAATATAAGCTGGCAACGTAAAACTTCGGTGCGTTATATAAGTTTAACCCACGTTTCGCATTGCGAATCATTAACGTTAAAATCCAAAGTAAACCGAATGCGACGTGGCCACCGTGCGTACCAACTAACGTGTAAAACGATGAAGAAAACGCACTTGTTGAAAATTTAAATCCTTCATGTACGTACTCTGTAAACTCGTAAATTTCAAGCGCTAAGAAGCCTGCGCCAAGCAATACCGTAATGCCGAGCCAAAGCTGCATTTTTTTGAAGTCGAAGTTGCGCATATGATGCATTGCATATACGCTCGTTAAGCTGCTCGTTAGTAACAGCATCGTCGCTAAAAAGACGATCGGCATTTGGAACAATTCTTTCGCAGACGGACCGCCCGCAACGGAATCTTTTAACGCCAAATATGTGGCGAAGAGAGAGGCGAACAATACCGTCTCTCCGCCGAGGAAAAACCAGAAACCTAAAAATTTATTTTTCCCTTCAAGGGTCGCTTTTTCAGGCTCTGCCGGAAACGTCTCTGCCGTTAATTTTTCTTCCACATGCATTATGCCCCAGCCCCCTTCTTCTCCGCTTCCATCACTTCTTCTTTATGAATATGGAAGCCGTGGTCATCAATAATTGAACGGAAGAACATCGCGCCGAGCGTAATGAGTAAGCCGACTACGCCGACTGGAGTTCCCCACGCATGATCTTGATGGAACAAGAAACCGAATGCGGCTACAAATAAGCCAAATGAAATAACAAACGGTAAAATCGATGGATTCGGCATATGAATGTCACCTAGCGGCTCTGCTGGCGTTAATCCTTTTTTGCCTTCCATTTTTTCAATCCAATACGCGTCTAAACCACGGACAAGTGGTGTTTGTGCAAAGTTGTACTCTGGTGCTGGCGAAGATACGGCCCATTCCAATGTGCGTCCATCTTCCCAAGGGTCGTTGCCAACACGCTTTCCTTTTACTGTCGTAATGACAACGTTTGCTAATAATACGACTGTACCTGCTGCCATGAAAAATGCACCGACTGTACTAATCATGTTTCCTGTTTCAAATCCTTGACCAGGCAAGAACGTGAATACACGGCGTGGCATACCCATTAAGCCAAGGAAATGTTGAATAAAGAACGTTAAATGGAAACCGATAAAGAACAACCAGAATGTCACTTTTCCTAATTTTTCATCTAACATTTTACCGAACATTTTTGGCCACCAATAGTGTGCCCCTGCGAGTAGCGCGAATACAACCCCACCGACGATCACGTAGTGGAAGTGTGCAACGACGAAATAGCTATCGTGATATTGATAGTCTGCCGCAGCTGTTGCGTTCATGACCCCTGTGACCCCACCGATAACGAACGATGGAATGAACGCTACCGCATACATCATTGGCGTTGTAAAGCGAATGCTTCCGCCCCACATCGTAAATAACCAGTTGAAAATTTTAATTCCTGTTGGCACGGCAATCGCCATTGTCGCAACCGCAAAGATGGCGTTTGCAATTGGGCCCATCCCAACGGTAAACATATGGTGCGCCCATACCATGAATCCTAAAAACCCGATTAACACCGTCGCGAATACCATCGATGAATAACCGAATAAACGTTTACGCGAGAACGTCGCGAAAATTTCTGAGAAAATACCGAACGCTGGTAAGACGAGAATGTATACTTCTGGGTGACCGAAAATCCAGAACAAGTGCTCCCAAATGATCGTATTTCCACCAAGCGCTGGATCAAAGAAGTTTCCACCGAACAAACGGTCCATCATCATGAAAATTAAACCGACTGTTAATGGCGGGAACGCGAATAAAATGAGCGCAGATGTGACAAACGTTGCCCATGTAAACATCGGCATGCGCATATATGTCATTCCTGGCGCGCGCATATTAATGATTGTCACAAGGAAGTTAATTCCACCAATTAACGTTCCGAAACCGGAAATTTGCAAGCCTAATACGTAAAAGTCAATACCGTGCGTTGGTGACGCAAGTGATAATGATGCGTACGATGTCCAACCGGCATCAGGTGCTCCACCTAAAAACCATGATAAGTTTAAAAATACACCACCGAAGAAAAATAACCAAAATCCAAGCGCGTTTAAAAACGGGAACGCTACGTCGCGCGCACCGATTTGAATCGGCACAACGGCGTTCATCATCGCAAACACGAGCGGCATCGCCGCAAGGAAAATCATCGTCGTCCCGTGCATCGTCAACACTTCATTGTAAAAACCTGCGCTAATGAAGTCGTTGTTTGGCACGGCGAGCTGAATGCGAATAATCATCGCTTCTAAACCGCCAAGCAAGAAGAAAACTCCGCCGGCGATTAAGTACAAAATCGCAATCTTCTTATGGTCTACTGTCGTTAAGTAGTCCCAAATGACTGCGCCGACACCTTTTTTCCGAGCTAACGTACTCACAGTTTAACCTCCCTTTATCGATAATCCCCTTACTCAACAGATAATGTCATTAAATATTTTGTTAATGCTTCTAGCTCTTCATCAGATAATGCTGGATAAGTACCTGTCATTTTGTTGCCTGGCTTAATTTTCTCTGGATCTTTTAACCAAGCTTTTAAGTTTTCTTCGTTATGTTCTAAAATGCCGGCAATGCGTTCACGATCCGCAAAGTTGCCCAAGTTTGGCGCAAGGCGAGCTTGCTCTGGACGACCATCAACTGGTGTAACAGCGTGACAGCCAATACAGCTTTTGTTGAAAACTTCCTCTCCTCGCTTCACAACTGGGTCTGTTGCTGCAACAGGTTTTGCATTTTTCATTTTTTCTACCCATTGATCAAATTCAGCACGAGGAAGCGCCTTCACTTTAAAGTCCATTAATGCGTGTGACGGACCGCAAAGCTCCGCACATTTTCCGTAAAAGAGACGTCCTGCTTCTTCGGCACGTTTGTCATCAAATGTGAGGAAAAATTGGTTCGTGTTATCTGTATTTGTATCCATTTTTCCTCCGACGGCAGGAATCCAGAACGAGTGTTTTACGTCAGATGCTTTTAAGTTAAAATACACGCGTTCACCTGTTGGAACGACTAAATCTTGGCTTGTAATAATGCCGTAATCTGGGTACTCAAACTCCCACCAGTACAAATTCGCGCGCACGTTGACGACAACAACGTCGCGTTCTTTTTTGTTCATCGGTTTTACATCCGCCAATTTAAACGTGTATAAAACCGTCGGAACAGCTAAGATGATTAGTAAAATAATCGGAATAACTGTCCAAATAATTTCAAGCGTATGGCTTCCTTCTACTTGTTTTGGAATTTTGTTTTCTTCCCCTTTACGACGACGGAAGCGAGTCACAACGTAAAGGAAGATGATCGTTACAACCGCAATGACGATGACCATAATGGCCGTGCTGAGCAGCATAAGCTTGTACTGCATGTCAGCTACTTCTCCTGCTGGTTGAAGCGTTGATAAAAACGGCTTACCGCAACCAGCTAGCAAAAGCGCCATGGCGGATACAAGAGAAACCAAGCGCCAATTTCGTAGCCACTTCTTCATAGCCTAATCAAACCCCTCTTTCGATTATGAAATAAAGTGAAATATATACATTCTTTCTTTACAAAAAGAAAGAATTGTAAACCTTTTTTATTTTCCGAAGCGCCGTTGTAGGCGCTTCATTAGTCAATCGTGACAATCACCATCGTCACAAACAAAATCGTTAAATAGTTGAGCGAATAAATGAACATCCATTTCGCCCATTTTATATCGTCTTTCATTTTAAAGCCCGCTAGTCCGAGCGCTAACCAACCGACATTTAACAACGTCGCGATCACTAAAAACGGCACGCCTAATGAAAATAAGTAAAACGGAAGCGGTAAAAGCGCCACAATCCAAATGACGATTTGCCGTTTTGTCATCGCAAATCCATGTACGACAGGAAGCATCGGAATGCCAGCTGCGCGATACTCCTCACATCGCTTCATCGCCAACGCTAAAAAGTGTGGCGGTTGCCATAAAAACATAAGCAAAAACAAAATGACTGGAACGATATGAAATCCGTCATCGACCGCTGTCCAACCGATGACTGGCGGAACGGCACCAGAAATGCTTCCGATCACCGTATTGAACGTATTGCTTCGCTTAGACCACATCGTATATAAAAAGACGTATGTCACCATACCAATGAGTCCGATGATGGCGGCGGTGACCGTTGTCATAAGCAAACTGAGCGTACCGATCGTGACAAGAAGTACACCGAACCAAAGCACGCGCTTCGGCTCTACGCTCCCGCTCACCGTTGGGCGACTTTTCGTCCGTTCCATAAGATGGTCGATGTCGCGATCAATGAAATTATTTAACGCACAAGAACCTGCAATGACGAGCGCAGATCCAATAAGCGCGAAAAACACCGTATGCAAATTGCTTAAAAAACCTTGTCCTGTAAAATGAAGGGCTAACCAAAGTCCCGTAAACGTCGTAATTAAATTGGAATTGACAATGCCAATTTTTACGACAGCGAATACATCTTTTAGTACACCGGATTGGATTTTTGTCGTTTTTACATCTTCGACTACATCCGCCATCTGCCGCCACTCCTCTCTTATGCCTTTGAAGGCGTTTCCAATCTATACACGATAACGATATGTCGTCTCTGTATATTAAAGCACATTTCTTCGTCAAATTGTGAACTTTTTTTGTCTTAATTGTGTCGAATTTGTGTCAAAACGATATTGTTACAATGAAAACATTGAAAAATGACTGCACTTATATTTCTAGCAAACTCCATACAAATATTCAACCATATTTGCAACGTTTGCTATATTGTAAAATAATAAAACTTTGCGCTTTTCGACATTTTCCGCTAATATGAGAGTAGCATTTCTTCACACGTATTTCACATTTATTATACAGTTTTTACTAGGCATTTGCTAGATAAAATTTCGCATTAAGGAAGTGAACACATTGCAACGGCTTTTAAAATGGTTTGCGGTAGCGACAACAATCGGCATGCTTTTCGTTTTAATTGGTGGCGCACTTGTGACGAAAACAGGCTCAGGCATGGGGTGCGGTCGTTCGTGGCCGCTCTGTCACGGGCAACTCATTCCGTCTCACATTACAGCTGAGTTGCTTATTGAATTAAGCCATCGCGTCGTCTCAGGCGTCGTCGGATTGATGGTGCTTATTTTATCGATTTGGGCATGGAAAGCGATCGGACATATTCGAGAAACGAAATTTTTAGCCGTCGTTTCGTTCGTGTTTCTCGTCTTGCAAGGGCTCATTGGCGCTGCTGCGGTCGTGTGGGGACAATCGGACGTCGTGCTTGCGCTTCATTTTGGCATTTCGCTCATTTCGTTTGCGGCTGTCTTTTTATTAACGCTCTTTATTTTTGAAGTAGATAAAAAATTTCATGCCGCATCCGTTGTGCTCGATCGTACGATGACATTTCATATTTACGGCATTATTGCGTATTGCTATATCGTCGTCTATACCGGAGCGCTCGTTCGCCATAAACAAGCGAGTTTAGCGTGCCCAAGTTGGCCGTTTTGCGCACAAACACGCTTATTTCCAACGCAACTGCATGAATGGGTGCAAATGGGGCACCGTTTTGCAGCGGGATTATTGTTTCTTTGGATTTTATGGGCGACGATATATGCGATTAAACGATATAAACATCAGCCGATTATATACTGGGGCTGGCTCATCGCACTCCTTCTCGTTAGCTGTCAAGTCGCAACAGGAGCGCTTGTCGTCTTTACAGGGTTAAACTTATACGTCGCCTTAGCTCATGCGTTTTTCATTTCATGTTTATTTGGTGTATTAAGCTACTTCGTGTTACTGGCGACACGTAGTAAAAAAGAAAAAGAGGTAGAGCATCAAGCCGTTCCATCTGCCGTATTAAAATAAAAGAACGAGGGGTCCCCTCGTTCTTTTATTTTTCCGCTAATTCAAGCAATAAGTCGCCTGTTTGGATGGCGTCGCCACCTTTGACGTAAATGTCTTTCACCATACCGGAAAACGGTGCTTGCACGGTCGTTTCCATTTTCATCGCTTCGGTAATCATTAAATGGTCACCTTTTTTCACTTTTTCCCCTTTTTCAACAAGCACTTTGACAACTGTTCCCGGCATCGTCGCAGCAATATGGTTCGGATTGTTGCGATCCGCTTTCACACGCGCAACGACCGTTGTTTTAATGCTTTCGTCTTTAATGACGATTTCGCGCGGTTGACCGTTTAGCTCAAAATATACAACTCTTGTTCCGTCCGCTTGCGGCTGACCGATCGAAACGAGCTTGACGATTAACGTTTTTCCTTTTTCAATTTCAATTTCGATTTCTTCCCCGAGACGCATGCCGTATAAAAACGTTGGTGTATCAAGCACAGATACGTCACCGAACTGTTCGACCGTACGGGCGTATTCCACAAACACTTTCGGATATAGCGCATAAGCTAACACATCATAGTCAGTCACTTCACGTTGAACGATATGGTATAACTCTTCGCGCAACTTCTCAAAGTCGACCGGCTCTAACAGCTCACCTGGACGAACGGTAATCGGTTCACGCCCTTTTAAAATGATGCGCTGCAACGTTTCTGGAAATCCGCCATGCGGCTGACCGAGATAGCCTTCAAACAGTTCAACGACGGAATCTGGGAAATCAAGCGTTTCACCGCGCTCATAAATGTCTTGTTCGGTTAAATTGTTTTGGACCATATATAGCGCCATGTCACCCACCACTTTCGACGATGGCGTTACTTTAACAATGTCGCCAAATAAGTCGTTGACGCGGCGATACATTTCTTTTACTTCATCCCAACGATCACCTAAGCCGACCGCTTTCGCTTGTTGTTGAAGGTTGCTATATTGTCCGCCCGGCATTTCGTGCATATATACTTCCGTATGCGGCGCATTCATGCCGCTTTCAAAGTCGACGTAATATTTGCGCACATCTTCCCAATAACGCGACAATTTCTCAAGCGATGCGATATCGACTTCCGGCGCACGTTCTGTTCCTTCAAGAGCATAATAAAGCGTGTTTGCGCTCGGCTGCGACGTTAAACCAGCCATCGAGCTTACCGCGACGTCAACAATATCGACTCCTGCTTCAATCGCTTTGGCGTACGTATAAATGCCGTTTCCGCTCGTATCGTGCGTATGCAAATGAATCGGAATGTCGACAACTTCTTTTAACGCAGAAATAAACGTATAAGCCGCTTGTGGCTTTAATAGCCCCGCCATATCTTTGATCGCTAAAATGTGCGCACCAGCTTGCTCGAGCTCTTTCGCTAACTGTTTATAGTAATCGAGATTGTATTTTGTGCGCGTCGAATCGAAAATATCGCCCGTATAACAAATCGCCGCTTCCGCCACTTTTCCTGTTTGACGTACCGCATCAATGGCGACCGTCATTCCTTTTACCCAGTTTAAACTATCGAAAATGCGGAATACGTCAATGCCGGCTTCGGCTGATTGCGCAACAAACTCTCGAATGACGTTATCTGGATAGTTTTTATATCCGACCGCATTCGATGCGCGAAGCAACATTTGAAACAAAACGTTCGGAATTTTTTCGCGCAATTGAATTAAACGATCCCACGGATCTTCTTTTAAGAAGCGATACGCGACGTCAAACGTCGCTCCGCCCCACATTTCCATCGAAAATAGTTGCGGCCATAAACGCGCGGTCGGCTCCGCAATGCGCAATAAGTCGTTTGTGCGCACACGCGTCGCTAAAAGCGATTGATGGGCATCACGAAACGTCGTATCTGTCAACAACACGCGCGGTTGTTCTTTTATCCATTGAACGAGCCCGTCTGCTCCCCGTTCATCTAAAATTTGTTTCGTCCCTTTTGGCATCGGTTCAATATGGTTCACTTTCGGAATGCGCGGCGGATCGAATACCGGCTTTTTCTTTTTCCCGATGCCTGGAAAACCGTTGACAGTAACCGTTCCGATATACGATAACATTTTTGTTCCGCGGTCTTTCCGTTTCGGGAACACAAATAGCTCTGGCGTCGTATCGATAAACGACGTATCGTATTCGCCTGTTAAAAACTTCGGATGTTGCACGACATTTTCTAAAAACGGAATGTTCGTTTTAATGCCGCGAATACGAAACTCGCGCAAGTTGCGCAACATTTTCGCCGCCGCTTGCTCAAACGTTAATGCCCACGTCGTCACTTTGACTAACAGCGAATCGTAATACGGCGTAATGACGGCGCCTTGAAAGCTATTTCCGGCATCTAAACGAACGCCGAAGCCACCGCCTGAACGATACGCCATAATTTTCCCTGTATCTGGCATAAAATTGTTTAACGGATCTTCTGTCGTCACGCGCGATTGAATCGCATATCCGTGAACGCGAATGTCTTCTTGTTTCGGAATGCCGACCTTTTCGCTATGTAGCGCATGTCCTTCCGCAATTAAAATTTGCGATTGAACGATATCAATCCCTGTAATCATTTCTGTAATTGTATGTTCGACTTGAATGCGCGGATTCACTTCAATGAAGTAAAACGCATCGCCAGAAACGAGAAACTCAACCGTTCCTGCGTTCACGTATTGCACGTTTTTCATTAGTTTCACTGCCGCTTGGCAAATGTCTTCGCGGAGCGCTTTTGAAAGCGATACGCTTGGCGCCACTTCAACAACTTTTTGATGGCGGCGTTGCACCGAGCAGTCTCGGTCATATAAATGAACGATGTTGCCGTATTCGTCACCTAAAATTTGCACTTCAATATGTTTTGGTTTTTCGATTAATTTTTCGACATACACTTCATCGCTGCCAAATGCCGCTTTCGCTTCCGATTTCGCCCGCTCATACGCTTCTTTTACTTCCGCTTGCGAACGAACGATGCGCATTCCGCGTCCACCGCCGCCTAATGCCGCTTTAATGATCATCGGATAACCGTATGTCTCACCGAAGCGCACGACATCCTCCAAGCTTTGCACAGGCCCGTCGCTTCCCGGAATGACCGGAATGCCCGCTTGTTTCGCTTGGTGGCGCGCTTTTACTTTATCGCCAAACATATCTAAATGCGCTTGTTTCGGCCCGATGAAAATGATGCCTTCTTCTTCGCATCGTTTCGCAAATTCGATGTTTTCCGATAAAAAGCCATAGCCCGGATGAATCGCATCGACATCATGCATTTTCGCGATTTCGATAATGCCTTCAATGTCTAAGTATGCTTCAATCGGTTTTTTTCCTTCTCCAACTAAATACGCTTCATCCGCTTTGTAACGATGGTACGATCCTGCATCTTCGCGCGAATAAATGGCAACGGTGCGAATTCCTAGTTCGTTGCAGGCGCGAAACACGCGAATCGCAATTTCTCCACGGTTTGCGACAAGTACTTTTTGAATACGCCTCATATGCATCCTCCCCCTATCCTTCATATAAAAACTATAACGAATTTTCTGTATTTGTAAATACAATTACGAAAAAGAAATATGATTTTTTTGAATATTGCTTTGTTTTTCTGTTTGATGTTTTTGTTCGTAATTTGTTACCGCGGCGATGTTTGCCAACACTCCGGCACACATCATTAATAAAACGAGCGATGAACCACCGTAGCTAACAAACGGCAATGTAACCCCTGTCAGTGGGATGAGCCCTGATATTCCACCTAGGTTGACGAACGATTGAACGCCGATCATCGCTGAAATGCCGATCGCTAATAAACTGCCGAACGCATCTTGGCACCTTCTTGCGATCAAAAAGCCGCGCAAGACGATAAACGATAAGAGAAGGAGGACGAACGAAACGCCAAATAACCCGAGCTCTTCGGCGATGACCGCCATAATAAAGTCGGTATGCGCTTCTGGCAAATAACCGTATTTTTGAATGCCTTGTCCAAGTCCGAGTCCTTTTAATCCCCCATTTCCGATCGCAATGTACGAGTTGATGAGTTGGTATCCTTCATCTTTTTCATACTTAAATGGATGCAAAAAGACGTCAATGCGCGATAAACGCTCTTTCGTAAACACTCGATCGTATATAAACGGACCGGAAATCGCTGCGACAACTCCGAAAATCAAAACGAACAGAAACAACTGTTTCAGCAATAACCGTTTGCTTGCGGCGGAAGAAAGGATGATGACCGCACAAATCATTCCGATAATCAACATCGTACCGACGTCTGGTTGAAGAAAAATTAATAAGCAAATAAACAACATATAGTAGATTGGAAATAGGACGTCTTGCGGCGATGTTTGTAATTTTTTTTGCTTGTTTGCTAATACTCCGCTTAAATAGACGATTAAACCGATTTTGGCAAACTCCGCTGGCTGAATGCTAATCGGACCGATTTTAATCCAGCTTGTCGCATTGTTTACGGTATGGCCGAACAAAAGGACGTAAATGAGCGGCAAAGGCATGGCGAAAAAAACGAATTGTAAAAACTTTTTGCGCGCATAATGTTTATACGGAACAAATGCCGTAAATAAAAAAAACACTGCACCGATGATCCATGCCCATTTTTGTTTTTGGAAAAAATAATCGCTCGCCGTATGAAAACGAGTAACAGCCGTAATCATGCTCGCACTATATACCATCACAAGCCCGAACAACGACAATAAACATATCGCGATAATGAGCGGATAGTCATGGTATTTCATAAACGTTTTCAATCGCATCGATCCCATCTTCCTTTTCACTTTCTTATTTGCATTGTACTACAAAACAGAAAAAACCCAAACGAAATTCGTTTGAGTTTTTGTCATTTTTTCTTCTTTTTCGTGGACGCTTCATGCAATGCCGAAAGTTCGCGCTCAAGTCGGTCTAAAATCGCCTTCCCGTCCTTTTCATCGACAAGCCCTAAACGGACGGCAAAATCAATTTCACGAGATAAACCGAACATTTGCGTATCTAACACTTCTTCATATAGCGGGCATTGCGGCATCGTTAAATGATCCATTTGCACTTGGATCAGCTTCACAATTTTTTCCGCATCCGCTTGCAACAACGAATAGGCTCTTTCTCGAAAGTTTATCGCCACTTCAGGCGTCACGTTGACCCCTCCGTTCCGTACGTTCCTGTTTCTTCATCTTATCGTGAATACGAAAAAAATGCAAGCATCGTGTCTTGACGAACAATTTTACAAACAAGCGCTTTCATCATATAATGAAAGTCAGATAGGGGGAATGAACATGGTCATCGTCATCAAAGGGAACGTCAAATTTACAATTACGCTCGATCCGAGCGTATGGATTTTTGACGATCGCAAAGTAGATGTACATACTTATTTTACACGTCATCCGCAAACAGAACAACGAGAAGACATAGACGACATTCAAAAAATTTCAGCGTATTGGGACCGCGAAATTCAAGAAGGAGCCGTGTCTCCTCCAACATTGCAAACAGAAAAACAGTTTGAAAAAGAAAAAATATTATCTGGTACGTTCGGCATGGTGCTTGCCCCATTTTTGCGCAACGCGGAACCGAACGACGATGCTAACCGTTTCATCATCGTGACAGAAAACGGAAATACGACCGTTTCACTTGCCGAAGCTTATGAGCTGTTATTATGTTTTTCAAAAGACGGCAAACCGCTAAAAGAAGACGGGCCTGTCCATATTTATTTCGGAGACGGCTCCAATCGCGACAACCCGATCACGCACGTGCGGGAATTCATCGTCGAGTGAAAAGAGGCGCTTCGCCTCTTTTCTTTATAAAAGGTCGGCGGCAAGCTGGGCGAGCGCGGAACGCTCCCCTTTAATTAATCGAACGTGCCCGGCCACTTTTTGTTCTTTAAATTTTTCAACGACGTATGTCAGCCCGTTATTATATTCGTCTAAATATGGATGATCAATTTGAGCAGGGTCGCCCATTAACACGATTTTGCTTCGTTCCCCGACGCGCGTTAAAATCGTTTTCACTTCATGTTTCGTCAAGTTTTGCGCCTCATCAATAATAATAAACTGCTCTGGAATGCTTCGACCACGTATATACGTGAGCGCCTCCACTTCGATAGAACCCATGCCCGATAAAATCGCATCAAGCTCACCCGGCTTTTTCGTATCAAATAAAAAGTGTAAATTATCGAAAATCGGCTGCATCCACGGCCGCAATTTTTCTTGTTTCTCTCCCGGCAAATAGCCGATATCTTTTCCGACAGGCACAATCGGACGAGCGACGAGCAATTTTTTATATAGCCGTAAATCTTCCGTCTGCATCAACCCTGCCGCTAACGCAAGCAACGTCTTTCCTGTCCCTGCTTTTCCGATGAGCGTCACAAGCGGAATGTCTGTGCGCAACAACAATTCAAGCGCCATCGTTTGCTGAACGTTACGCGGACGAATGCCCCAAATATGATCGTAATGAAAGACGAGTTTGCGCACTTTTTTTCCTGTATGATCGACGATGCCAAGCGCCGATGAAGAGCCGCCGAGCGCATCTTTCATGACGATAAATTGATTCGGATAAAACGGATGGTTCGTAATTTCCGAAAGCACCAATTCACCTTTTTCATAAAAGCGCCCTAAATGCTCTGGACTTATGTACAAATCTAAAAAACCGGTGTAAATATGGTCGATTTCAACGACGCGATCGCTTAAAAAATCTTCCGCCTCTAGCCCAATCGCATCTGCCTTCACGCGCACGAGCGCATCTTTGCTAACTAAAATGACGGGGCGACCGTCTTCTTTCGTTTGTTCTTCAAGCAATAAATTTTTTGCCACAGCTAAAATGCGGTTGTCGTTCGTTTTTTCAACGAAAATTTCTTGCAGTTGCTGAAACGAGCGATGGTTCAATTCAATGCGCAACACGCCGCCGTTTTCGAGCGGAATTTTTTCATGCAGTTTTCCATTTTGTCTTAAGTTATCGATAATTTTAGACACTTGACGCGCATTTCTGCCTACTTCATCCATATACCGTTTTTTTGAGTCCACTTCTTCTAATACGACAGCCGGAATGACAACTTCGTTATCTTGAAAGGAAAAAATAGAATACGGATCTTGTAAAAGCACGTTTGTATCTAATACGTATATTTTTTTGCCCACGTTTTTTCCCCCTTGACGACCGTCGTTGGACGGGATTGTTGTTTATATATATGAATGGGCGCATAAAGATAGAAGAAGTTTTGCAAAATAAAGTTAAAGACGAAAAGGGGTGGAACGATTGAAATATATGATCATATTGCTGTTGCTTTTCATGAGTGCCTGCGGACAACAAGCGCAACCGAACAATCGCGACTCGCTCGTTCATGTGAAAAATACGACAAATGAACGAATCGTGAACAAATCCGGTCAACAAATTGCTCGCCATCTTGCGCATCTAGCTAGCAGCGTCCCAAATGTGAACGATGCGACCGTATTAGTTGTCGGGAAATATGCGTTAGTAGGCATCGATGTAAACGCAAAACTTGATCCGTCGCGCGTCGGAACGGTGAAATATTCCGTTGTGGAAAGTTTGCAAAAAGATCCGTACGGGGCGAATGCGATTGTCATTGCCGATGCAGATTTAAATGAGCGGCTGAAAGCGATTCAAAAACAAGTAGAAAAAGGAAAGCCGATTCAAGGATTTATGGATGAACTCGCGGCCATTGTCGGACGGGTCATGCCTGAAATTCCGAGCGATTTTATTCAAACGAAAAATCCGCGCTCTACAAGACAAAACGATGATCAGCTGAATCGAAACGAGCAAAATCAGTTAGAAAACGAACAACAAAAGCAATCAAACGACCATATGAAATAAGCCGAGCGTATCGCTCGGCTTATGCTTGTTTTAATGCGCTCATCACTTGTTGATCGAGCTTGGCAGCGGCTTGCGCATCGTACGTTTTTTCGTATTTCGGTTCGACTGAAATTTTTGCACCGTAAAACATGACATCGCGCACTTCTTCAATGTCCACTTGAATAGCAGCCAGTTTGAGCGGAACGTTTTCTAGCTTTTCTACTTTCACATGCGCTTTTCCGCTAATGGAGTACGTCGACTCATTCGCCATGAGCACGATGGAAATAGCGCTGTTGGCACGCACGTTCGCAACGATGCGGGAACGTTGATCGACCGCAAAATACAATCGGTCAGGTGTTGGGGCATACACCCATGAAATCGCACTTGTATTTGGTGCACCTGTTTCATGGTCGATCGTGCATACGATGACAAATCGTTCTTTTTGCAGCGCTTGGAATAACGGCTCAATTAATGTAGGTTCTACCGCATTTGGCATATGTATCCCTCCTTGTTTTTATCATACCTTTTTTTCACACAGTTTCAAACAATATGATATACTAATTTTTAAAAAAACATGTGAGGTTTGACGATGAGAGTACGATGCATTCTTTGTGAAAAAATAGATACGTTAAACGATGAAACGTTGCTTGCAAAACGATTGCGCAACCGCCCGATTCATACATATATGTGCGAAACGTGCCATGAACGGATTGCGCAAAAAACGAAAGAGCGACTAGCGACCGGCAAGTTTCGCTTTTTCCGCACGAGCAAACACGAAACGGAATGGTAATCGTCCCCTCCCTCTCGCACGATTGGAGGGGACATAGCAAACAACTTATCTGTTTTCCAACAATTGTTTCACTTCTTCTTCCGTAAGATCTGTCATGCTCGCAATGTTTTGTATACTCATCCCTTTTCGCGCCATCGTTTGTACAATATGCTTTATCCCTTGTTTCATTCCTTCCTCTCTCCCTCTCTCCAACGCCTTTTGTTCATACGAAATAATGAGTTCCAACACTTGTTCTTTTTCTTTCGTCTCCATCTCACTCACCTCTCTTCGCAACTGTTGTTCTTCTTCATCTGATAGTTTTACATATGTTTCAAAAAAGCCAAACAACAATCGTTGTTTCGCTTCGTCTAATTCCAATCGGACAAGCATGCGTAAAAATTGTTTTTTCAGTTCTACTCGTTCACTTTCAGTATATCCCATTTTGCTTAGCAGTGCAGCAGCGATTGGATTGTCT
>OFGS01000133.1_pt1 | contig 20495 bp, 21 predicted proteins | sample 1521851 | NCBI WGS metagenome assembly OFGS01 (sample SAMEA3142070, study PRJEB24117) | hot springs metagenome
CTATTAACGTTAGAAGAAATATTTATTTATGAAATGGGGGAACAAGGATATGCCATTGAAAACATTCTTGTTTAATCGTGGAATATTTACTCAAATTGTTCGCAACGTCGGTTGGGTCTCGCTTATTTATTTCATCGGTTTACTTTTTGCTTTGCCTATTCATATTTTTATGATGAGCGAAAACAAAGATTGGCTTATACATCATCAAACAGGGCGCATATTTGATATTGGAAGTGTCATTCAGTTTTCGCTTATGTTCACACTTCCCATTTTGCTCGCTATTTTTTTATTTCGTTATATGCAAGTGAAGCGATCAGCTGACCACATGCATAGTCTACCAATTAAACGGGAGGTGCTATTTCTTCAACATATTGTTGTTGGAATGATTATTTTAATCGTACCCGTCGCAGTCATTGCAGTATGTTTAATCATGATGAAACCATTCCTTCCGATTTCTTTATATTCATTTAAACATGTAGCTATTTGGTTTGTTAGTACCGTTTCAATGAATTTATTATTATTTTCTGGAGCCGTGTTTGTTGGGATGCTTACTGGCATGTCCATTTTGCAAGGCATGTTCGCTTACATTCTCTTTTTCTTCCCTGCTGGAATATTTATTTTACTTATATTTAATTTGAAATATTTTTTGTACGGCTTTGCATACGAATATTATTTATCTTCTAGCTTGAATGAGATCATTCCTTTTATTCAAGCACTAAATTGGGAGACAGAACGAATCCAACCGCTCGAAATATTGATATATACTGTGCTGACTTTTATGTTTTATGGACTTAGTATATGGTTGTACAAAAAAAGACATGTTGAAATGGCAACCGATGCAATTGTCTTTCGTCCACTCCGCCCGGTATTTACATACGGTTTCACGTTTTGTGTCATGCTTGTCGGTGGAGCATATTTTGGACAGATGCAGCAAAAGATGAGTTGGGTGATTTTTGGATACGTATTTTCATCATTATTTGGTTACATCATCGCCCGCATGATTTTAGCAAAAACGTGGCGTGTATTTAGTCGTTGGAAAGAATACATGGGATATGTGGTATTTATGAGTATCGTTGGCTTATTATTTACATTTGATCTATTTGGATATAAGGCGTACCAACCGTCATTAAACGAAATTGAACGAGCATATTTCGGTGACCACATATACTTTTTGGAAAACGATGAAATAGACGAGGAAAACGCCTTTTACTATGAAAAGGAAAATATCAGAAATATTTATTTATTTCATCAACATCTTATTGAACAACGAACATATCCAGTTAACGATAGACGGAATGTTGTTATCGGCTATGACTTAAAAAATGGAAAACGAATCGTTCGCGAATATACCGTTCCAATGAATTTATACAATCAATTTTATAAGCCGATTTTTAATTCCATTGAGTTTAAAAAAAATCATTATCCAATTTTACGTAAGACGAATTTTGAAGACATTTTACAAATTCGAATTGGTTCGGAAGATAAAGTCGTTCGACTGCAAGATCGTGCTGATATTGAATCATTTTTAGCAGTCTTACAACAACAACTTTTACATGAAACATTTGATGAAACAACAATAAATCGCAGTTGGGGTACAATTAGCATTTTGTATGAAAAATACGAAGAACAAGGAATAGAGTGGAGAAAATCGTACCATCTCGTTGAACAATGGCTACAAGATCGCGGTTTATTACAACAAGCGAGAGTGACAGCGGATGATATTGCTGAAATCAAAATTATTAAAAACACAAAACAAGTTCCACAGTATGAGTGGACACCTGAAATGATTGAGCGAGAAAAAGCAAAAATGGTCGTTCATGATAAAGTGAAAATTGAACAATGCTTACAAATGGCTACTTGGGGAGAGGAAGATTATATTTTAGGTATTTACTATAAAAATGGCCGTATTGACATTCAGTCATTTTCAAAACATTTTGTTCCTCCATTCGTTCATTAAAAGACCTGCACGTTCAGGTCTTTTTCTTTGTTGGCAAACGAGGGGGATATTCGGTAATATATTGTTGTTCATGATAAAAAATAGAGAGGTTGACTAGCTGTGAGAAAAATTGAACTGTTAGCGCCAGCGGGAGATTGGGATTGTCTTCGTGCCGCTGTTGCCAATGGAGCAGACGCCGTTTATTTTGGTGTAGATAAATATAATGCACGTGTACGAGCGAAAAACTTTCGTATGGAAGAATTAAAAGATGTGATGGCTTATTTGCATAAATACAATGTTCGTGGATATGTTACTTTTAATATTTTAGTGTTTGAAAATGAGCTAGAAGAAGCAAAACAGCTCGTTGAAGCATGTATAGATGCAGGAGTAGATGCACTGATCGTCCAAGATTTAGGACTTGTGAAACTCATCCGCGATTTGTCGCCTGATTTTCCGATTCACGGATCAACACAAATGACCGTTACATCTCCAGAAGCTGTTGAATTTCTAAAGCCTTACCATTTAGAAGTCGTTGTACTTGGTCGCGAAAATAATTTAACACACATTCAAAAAATTGCTGAGAAAACGAACGTTCCTTTAGAGGTATTTGTTCACGGAGCACTTTGTGTATCATATTCCGGGCAATGTTTAACGTCAGAAATGTGGGGTGGGCGTTCAGCAAATCGCGGAGAATGCGCTCAAGCTTGTCGTCTTCCATACGATTTAATCGTTGATGGCGAGCAAAAAGAAATGGGAAACGTGGCTTATTTACTTTCACCAAAAGATTTAGCTGCTCTTGATCTCGTTCCAGAACTCATTGAAGCAGGAGTAAGCACGTTTAAAATCGAAGGGCGATTAAAGTCACCAGAATATGTAGCGAATGTTGTCAGCAAATACCGAAAAGCTATTGATGAATATTTAGCAGGACGCCATTATACTCCTTCAACAGAAGAAATACGTGAGCTACAACAAAGCTTTAGTCGAGGATTTACACATGGCTTTTTAAAAGGAACAAACAACAAACAGCTTGTTGATGGAACATTCCCGAAAAGCCGTGGTGTATTTCTTGGAACGGTCAAAAAAGTATTAAAAGACGGTGTTTTATGCGAACTGCAAGCCCCGTTAAAACGTGGGGATGGCATCGTATTTGATGCAGGCCGTCCAGAAGAAAAAGAAGAAGGCGGCCGCTTATACGATTTACGAAAACACGGAAAAAAGTGGAAGGGGAAGTGGAAAAAGGTCTTGTTGAAATTGTCCCTGGTCGACATGACGTCAATTTAACGCGCGTGCGTGTCGGAGATCGCATTTGGAAAACGAGCGACCATATCAGTTGTTTCCGCTAACTGTGCATGTGTACGGTGAAGCAGGAAAACCGCTCATTTCAACTTGGCGCGATGAAACGACAGGCAATGAAGTAATCGTTCAATCAGAGCAAATGTTAGATGTTGCGCAAAAGCGTCCGCTCACATTAGATTTTATAAAAGAGCAATTCGGGAGATTAGGCGGAACAATTTTTGAATTACAAGACGTTTATATGCATATCACAGGTAATGTTATTCTTCCGGTTAAAGAATTAAACCGAATAAGAAGACAAGCCGTTGAACAGCTTATTGAAAAGCGACAACGTCCGCGGCTATACATCAAGCAAGCCGTTGATTTAACATCTTCTTACCGACAAAAACAACGAGCAGAGAACCCTTCTTTAATGGCGCTTTGTCGTACGCTCGAACAAGTCGAAGCGGCATGTGATACAGATGTAGAAATGGTGTATGCGGATTTCGAATTTACAACCGATTATCCGAAAGCTGTGCAGATTGCACGAGCAACAAACAAACCGATTGCTTTAGCTACCCCGCGCATTCATATGCCTGGGGAAAATGGAATTTTAAGAGGGATTTTAAAAGCTGAACCAGATGCCATTTTAGTTCGTAGTTTAGGAGCGGTGCAGTATTATACGAATCAATCAATAGAACAAACGTTAATTGGAGATTTTTCGCTTAACATCTCAAATCATCTAGCTGCACAGTTGTTTTTATCTCGAGGGCTCGATCGGATTACTCCTTCATACGATTTAAATATTCAACAAATGATTGATTTACTTGAAGCAGCACCAACAGAACATATGGAAATTGTTATTCATCAACATTTACCGATGTTTCACACTGAACATTGTGTATACTGTACATTTTTAAGTGAAGGAACCGATTTTACGAACTGCGGACGACCATGTGAAAAACATCGCGTATCGTTGCGTGACCGTATTGGCATGCTTCATCCTGTTCGTGTGGATATCGGCTGCCGAAATACAGTGTACAATGCCATTGAACAATCTGGGGCAGAATATATTCCACACTTTTTATCCCTTGGTGTTCGCTCGTATCGTGTCGAGTTTTTGGAAGAGTCAGCGAAAAAAGTAGAAGAAGTCATCACATTATATCGCGAAGCGCTCGAAGGCAAACGGAGCGGTACAAGCGTATGGCGCACATTAAAAGCCATTAATCAACTCGGCGTTACACGAGGACAGCTAATCAAAAAATAAGCGGGCTCAAGCTCGCTTATTTTTTGTTATTTGTACATTTTGCTATAATAGTAAATGAACGAAAAAAAGAAAGGGTGATTTATATGCCAGCTGTTGAATCAAATATGTTTCCACTAGGCGAAAAAGCTCCATCGTTTGAACTTGTCAACGTGATCAACGGACAAATCGTTCGATTAGAAGACGTCAAATCGGATATTGCAACAGTAATCATGTTCATTTGCAATCATTGCCCATTTGTTAAACATGTTCAAGAGGAGCTTGTCCGTCTCGCCAACGATTATCAACCAAAAGGGATTTCATTTATTGCCATTAATTCAAATGATGTGGAAAAATATCCGGATGATTCGCCAGAAAAAATGAAAGAGGTAGCTGAACAACTTGGATATCCGTTTCCATACTTATTTGATGAAACACAAGAAGTAGCAAAAGCATATCAAGCTGCATGCACGCCAGACTTTTACATATTCAACGGTGCATTACAATGTGTTTACCGTGGTCAACTCGATGATTCACGACCAAGTAACGGAATTCCAGTGACTGGATCTTCTATTCGTACCGCTTTAGATGCATTGCTTTTAGGGAAACCTGTTCCGAAAGAACAGAAGCCAAGCATCGGTTGCAGCATCAAATGGAAAGAAAAATAAAAAAACATTTGACATTTTTATTTCAAGCCTATATACTTAAGAAGTACCATTTCGTTCGTTATATCAATGATCGTTATAAGCTGCACCTTTGTCAGGTTCATCTTATAAGGACTTGACGAAAGTGTAGCTTTTGTTTTATGAGTAATGAAACGGTGGTCAATTTTTAAAATTGTTTTGGAGGAATTTCACATGAACACAGGTAAAGTAAAATGGTTTAACGCAGAAAAAGGTTTTGGATTCATTGAGACGGACGGAGGTACAGACGTATTCGTTCACTTCACAGCGATCCAAGGTACTGGATTCAAAACGTTGGAAGAAGGCGAAAAAGTAACATTTGACATCGTGAATGGCAACCGTGGGCCGCAAGCGGCAAACGTCCAAAAAGCATAAATAGTCAAACGTACGGGGTCTCGCTTTTCGTGAGATCCCGTTTTTATATGCAACGAAACAAATTCTCACTGGCGCAGCTTCGGAGCTGCAAGGACGGAAGAGAGGTAGGGTTTCCGTCGTTTTTGTTTGTTCAACACGCTCTTGATGAGCGTGTATTTTTTTAAATAAAAATACAGAAAATTTGATAAAAAACTATTGAAAAATGATGAATGATTCCATATAATAAACTCATGTTATAAAACTATACATAAGAATGTGAGGTAATGTAACATGAGTGAACTTCTCGTCTCTGAACAAACAAACACTTCGACGCTTGAACAAATTAAAGAAATCATCAAACAAAAACATGTGGAACTATTACATTTACAATTTGTTGATCTTGAAGGTGTTTTAAAGCACGTCACAGTGACAGCAGAACAACTAGATGATGTAGTAGAAGGAAAAATAATGTTTGATGGATCTTCTATCAAAGGTTTTTCCCCAATCAATCGCTCAGACTTATATTTACTCCCTGATTTACAAACATTTGCAGTACTACCATGGACAGTAGAAGAGGGATATGCAGAAGCACGTTTTCTTTGCTCTGTGATGAATCCAGACGGAACGTTATTTGACGGCGATCCACGTAACGTATTGAAAAAAACAGTTGAACGAGCGAAACAAAAAGGATATACGATCTCCGTTGGCCCTGAATTAGAGTTTTTCTTGTTTAAAACGGATGAAAATGGGAATCCGACAACAACACCACAAGATAACGGCGGCTATTTTGAGCCATCACCAAAAGATCTCGGGGAACGAGTTCGCTTAGACATTTATCGTGCATTAAAAGCAATGGGATTTACGATTGAGGCTTCGCATCATGAAGTGGCTGAAGGTCAACATGAAATTAACTTTAAATATGCAGATGCGCTCAGTTCCGCTGACAATGCCACAACATATAAATGGGTTGTAAAAACGATTGCTAAAAAATACGGATTGCATGCCACATTTATGCCAAAACCGATTTTCGGTATTAACGGTTCAGGTATGCACGTAAACATTTCGCTATTTAAAGATGGAGAAAATGCGTTTTTTGATCCAGCGGATGACAATCAATTATCTGAAACGGCATATCAATTTATTGCTGGTTTATTGCACAACGTAAAAAGTTTCGCAGCCATTACGAATCCATTAGTCAACTCGTATAAACGTCTCGTCCCAGGATATGAAGCGCCTTGTTATATTGCGTGGTCGGCATCGAACCGCTCCGCATTAATTCGCATCCCTGCAAAACGAGGATTGGCAACACGCGTTGAGCTTCGTTGTCCAGATCCATCTGCCAATCCGTATTTAGCATTTGCAGTTATTGCTGAGGCAGGGCTTGATGGAGTAGAAAAAGAGCTCACTTGCCCAGCACCAATCGACGAAGATATTTTCCATATGACGAATGAACGTCGTAAAGAGCTTCGTATTGAGAACCTTCCAGGCAGTTTAGGGAAAGCGATTGAAGAATTAGAAAACGGAACGATTGGACGTCATACATTAGGTGACCATGTATTTAACGAATATATCGCAATGAAAAAGAACGAATGGGATAGCTATCGGACAGCTGTTCATGCTTGGGAGATTGAACATTATCAAGCAAAATTTTAAAAGCGAGCGATTGTGCTCGCTTTTTTGCATGTTTTCATTATGTGTTTAAACAACAAATCGTTTATGATGATACATAGAACATAACGAAAGGGTGGTATTGTGTCTAAACGAATCATCGGAATGATTGTAACGATTTGTGCCGCAACAACAGTGCTATGGACGATCGGCTTAATCGTCACTATTCAAGATCAATTTTTTTACGAAGCTTCCTCAATAAAACAACCAAAGCAAACAACGGCAAACACAAAGAAAAACGATGCGCTTTCCATTGTCGCGCTTGGCGATTCATTAACGCGCGGGACGGGAGATGAGACAGGAAAAGGATATGTTGGCTATGTTGTAGATGAACTAAAAAAACGGACAAATCAACATGTTCAATTCACCAATTTAGCCATTAAAGGGCAACGATCTGCGCAATTGATTAGCCAACTGAAACAAAAAGAAGTGCAGCGGCAATTAAAAGAAGCTGACATGATTTTAATGACGATCGGAGGAAACGACTTATTTCGCGGTGGTGAAGCATTGAGAGACTTATCCACTACGCAATTAGAAAAAGAAAAAGAAAAAGAGAAATTTGTCCAGCAGCTACGTACGATTTTTCAGCTTGTTCGCACAGTAAACAACGATGCGCCCGTATTTTATATTGCTTTATATAATCCGTTCAATGATTTAGATAATGGGAAAGAAACATCTGCCGTTGTACGTAGTTGGAATTATGCAGCATCTGAAGTAGCAGCCGACTATCAATCCATTATTTGTGTGCCGACATATGATTTGTTTGAACTGCAAGTAAACGACTATTTATATACAGATAAATTTCATCCTAATAAAGAAGGATATAAACGAATCGGTGAACGTGTTGCCTCACTTATTACGTTAACGAAAGGAGAAGAATAATGGAAGAAACGTTAGTTGTACAACATGTACGAAAAACAATCGGAAAAAAAGAAATTATTAAAGGACTTTCGTTTTCGTTAAAAAAAGGGGAAGTGTTCGGCTTCTTAGGTCCAAACGGCGCAGGAAAAACAACGACTATTCGCATGCTCGTCGGATTAATTCGACCGACATCTGGAACGATTTCAATTTGCGGCCATGATTTACAAAAACAATTTACAAAAGCGATCCAACATATAGGCTGTATCGTTGAAAACCCTGAACTTTATCCGTATTTAAGCGGTTGGGAAAATCTTGAACACTTCGCACGAATGGTTCCAGGAATTACAGCTCATCGCATTCAAGAAGTGGTTGAACTCGTCGGTCTACAAAATCGGATCCATGATCTTGTTCGTACGTATTCGCTCGGCATGCGTCAACGCCTCGGTATTGCGCAAGCGCTACTTGGAAAACCGACGGTGCTTATTTTAGACGAACCAACAAACGGCTTAGATCCTGTCGGCATTCGTGAAATGAGACAGTTTATTCGCTCGCTTGCTGAAAAAGAACAGTTAAGTGTGCTCGTCTCATCGCATTTATTGAGTGAAATACAACTCATGTGTGACCGTGTGGCGATTATGTCTAAAGGAGAGATTATTCGTATTGATACGGTCGAACATTTGCTACAAGAACAAGCTCGGACATATTGGAGCGTTGATCCGGTAGATAAAGCAAAACAAATACTACAAAATGAAACGACTGTGCTTGGTGAAAAAGATGGAGCGCTCGTGACAATGTATGAATCAAACGAAACGATTGCGCGTTGCAATGCTCGTTTAATTGAAGCAGGAGTATATGTCAGTGGAATTGAACGCAAACTTCCAACACTAGAAGACTTATTTATTGAATTAACGGGAGGGGAAACGATTGATTAATCTTGTATACAATGAAATGTTAAAAATTGTTCGTAAAAAACGCTTGTTTATTATCGCAGCGATCGTTGCTGTTCTTGTTAGCTTATTTACATACGCGCAATTTAAACAAATCGAAACGATTCGAGAACGGATCGGAACGACAGATTGGCGTACACAGCTACAACAACAAATCATCGACACACAAAACCGCTTAAACTCAACAGGAATTTCTGAGGAGTGGAAAAAGTTTCTTAAAATCCGTTTACAGCAACAACAATATTATTTAGACAACGATATTAATCCAATGGCACCCGGTGCTCCAACATTTATGCGCATGTTTATTGAAAACTCCATTGAGTTATTTTTACCGCTTCTCGTTATGGTCATTGCAGCTGATCTCGTTTCGTCAGAAGCAAGCGGCGGAACAATCAAGCTGCTGTTGACACGTCCAGTAAAACGATGGAAAGTTTTAATGAGCAAATATATAGCGTTGATTTTATCTACGTCGTTTATCGTATTTTCTGTCGCTCTATTATCATACGCTATCTCTGGCATTGTATTTGGATATGGTGGATGGAATTTGCCGCTTTTAACAGGATTTTCGATTCAAGGCGAAGAATTAAATACAACAACTGTTCATCTTATTGCTCAATGGAAATACTTGCTTATTGAATTCGGGCTCGCTTTTTTTGTTTCGCTCGTCGTCGGTACACTTACGTTTATGTTATCCGTGTTAATACGTAGTACAGCCGCAGTGATGGGAATTATGCTAGCTGCTCTTATTTCAGGTGCAATTTTATCAAGTATGGTATCATCGTGGGAGTCTGCAAAATATTTGTTTATGGTAAATTTACGACTCACAAGTTACATTAGTGGAATGGCGCCACCGATTGATGGGATGACACTTTCTTTTTCAATGACTGTACTCGCCATTTGGGCGCTTGGTGCACTAATCGTTTCGTTTTACGTATTTACGAAAAGGGATGTTTACTAATGGAAAAAATGATTTATACGGCAATGGATGCATTACGACACCGAACACCAACAATTATGGATTTCGACAAATTTGCTACATATGCTGTTCTTCTTCCACTTATCCGTCAACACGATGACGTGTTTGTTTTATTTGAAGTACGTTCATTTCAATTGCGTCGACAGCCCGGTGAAATTTGTTTCCCAGGTGGAAAAATGGATCCGTGTGATCAAAATCCACAAGAAACAGCCATTCGGGAAACATGTGAAGAGTTGGGGATTGAAACAGAACATATTACACATGTCGTTCCACTTGATTATGTGCTTTCACCATTTGGGATGGTCATTTATCCGTTTGTTGCATTTGTGAATAACGCACACATGCAAATTAATAAAAAAGAAGTGGAAGATGTGTTTACCGTCCCGTTATCTTTTTTTATTGAAACGAAGCCACAAATATATCGTGTTCAATTCGAACCAAAGCCTGAAGACGATTTTCCATTTGATGATATTCCTGGAGGAAGACAGTATAATTGGCGGCCAAGGCAAATCGAAGAACATTTTTATTACTACAAAGACAAAGTCATTTGGGGATTAACCGCAAAAATTGTTTATCATTTCGCTAGACTTATTGAACAGACGAGGGGAGAATAAGTATGGGACAACCTGTTGATTTAGGATTTGGCATTTCACTTATTGATTTATATGATCTACAAACTGCCCAACGAACAGGAGCGTATGTTTTTCATGAAGAAGAAGTGACAATTATTGAAACAAGTGCGAGCCCGTCTATCCCGCATTTACTTAAAGGACTAGAGGCACTCTCTATTGATTTACACGATGTAAAAAATATTATCGTTACACATATTCATTTAGATCATGCTGGTGGAGCTGGATTATTATTAAAACATTGTCCAAATGCTCGCGTATTTGTTCATCCAAAGGGGATGCGCCATTTGGTCGATCCATCTCGTCTCATTGAAGGGGCAAAAGCTGTTTATGGTGAATCGTTTGATGCTTTATTTGACCCGATTGTTCCCATTCCTGAAGAGCGATTAATTGTAAAAGAAGATGGGGAAACGTTACAAATCGGAAAAAATCGTACATTAACGTTTCTTCATACACCAGGGCATGCAAATCACCATTTCTCTATTTATGATCAAAAAAGTAACGGCATTTTTACAGGCGATACGGCCGGTGTCTTTTATCCTCAATTGCTTTCGTATGGTGTAGAGTTATACCTGCCGTCTACATCGCCAAATCAATTTGATCCCGAGGCGATGCGCGCATCAATTGAAAGATTTATGACGTTGCGTCCAGAGCGAATATATTTTGGTCATTTTGGTATGTCAACACATACACAAGTAGTTTGGGATCAACTTCATTACTGGTTACCGCTCTTTGTACAAATCGGTCATGAGGTTGTAAATGAGCAAATGAATCAATCGTTTACAGAAAAAACAGAGGCTGTTTCCAATCGTTTATTTGATCATATCCAAACATTTTTGCGCAAACAGCAAGTACCTGATGATGCTGATGTATATAAAATACTTCAACTCGATTTACAAGTGTGTGCAATGGGTCTTGTTGACTATATGGAGAAACAAAAAAGGTAATTGACGAAAAATCATGTTTTCGCTATAATTTCTTTGGCACCCCACTGATACGGAGGAGTACCCAAGTCCGGCTGAAGGGGTCGGTCTCGAAAACCGATAGGGGTGTCAAAGCCCGCGGGGGTTCGAATCCCCCCTCCTCCGCCATATCTCCTCTTTTATTCCTTCTTTGTAATCTTCAACTTTGTCTCTTTATATTTCAATTGCGAGGATGTGACAATTTGAAAAAATATTATGTCGTTTGGGAAGGGGCGAAAACAGGCATTTTTTCTTCTTGGGACGAGTGTAAACCGTACGTCATTGGCGTTCCGGGGGCAAAATATCGCTCATTTTCATCGAAAGAAGAAGCAGAACAAGCATTTGCGTCTGGTCCGTTTGTAAACCGAACGAAAAAAAATAAAGTGCTTGCAACGAACTATGTAGAGGAAAGTATTTGCGTAGATGCGGCATGTAGCGGAAATCCAGGATGGATGGAGTATCGAGGGGTACATACGAAAACAGGGAAAGAGTTGTTTCATGTTGGACCGATGATCGGAACAAATAACATTGGGGAGTTTTTAGCCATTGTCCACGCATTAGCATGGTTACAACAACAAAACAAAAGTTTGCCGATTTATTCTGATTCGGCAACAGCTATAAAATGGGTAAAAGGAAAAAAAGCGAATACAACGCTCGTTCGCAACGCTGAAACAGAACGTGTCTGGCAACTTGTTGAACGTGCTGAAGCGTGGCTGCGCACGCACCATTATACAAATGAAATTATGAAATGGGAAACCGAGCAATGGGGAGAAATTAAAGCAGACTTTGGTCGAAAGTGAAAGGAGAGGGATATTAACCTTCTCCTTTTTGCATGTCATCGAGTTGTTGTTTTAGTTTTTGTTTATCCAATTGTTCACCGATTATGACAAAATGTAACGGGACATTCATTTCCTCTTTCATATAAAGCGGTGTGCCGTATGCATACTGAAAGGAGTAAACTCCACTTGTATGAGTAAAGCGTAAAAATCCTTTCATGCGGTAAATAGTATCAGGAAGTTGTCGTACCCAGTGTTCGAACACGTCTAAATCAATTGGACTTGTAAATGTATGTACGTATGTTTGAATGCGTAGTCTTTCGATATTCATTCGCTCATGCTCGTTTCTCATCCGCTTCGATAACAAATGAATATCTTCCATTCGCACATTAGAAAACGTTGTGAAAATTGTGCGCGCCTCGCTGTTGATCGTTTGTAACTCAAACGATAATTTCGCTTGTTCATCCGGACGTAATATATCTGTCTTATTGACAATTAATACATCCGCGTGACGAACTTGTTCTTTTAACAACATTTGCAGGGGAATGGAGAGTTGTTGACGATTCATCCAACGTGTTGCGTCGATTGTCGTAATAATCCCCCCCATTTGAATGCGACCAGCAAACAATGGCGACATACACGCATCGAGTACTTCAACAGGATGTGCTACCCCTGTCGTTTCAATATAAATGACATCTAACTCGTGTTTTTGAAGGAGGGAATAAAGCTCTACTTCAAATTGATCTTGAATGGTGCAACATACACAGCCGCTTAATAATTCGCTTAACACAGCATCTTCTGAAACGGCATGCGAATCAATAGATACTTGACCGATTTCATTCATTACCACAGCCACTTTCCGTCCACGCTCTTTTTCATTTTGTAGTAGTCGCTTTAATAATGTCGTTTTACCACTTCCGAGAAATCCAGATAAGATGTATATGTCTGTATGTTTCATAAAGTTCTCCTTTCTACATGTTCTTTTTTGATCATAGTCAAAAGTAATACATAGCACAAGAAAAATATATCGTGCATCGATGGGCAATTTGCTTAAAAGAGAAAAAATGATGCATCTGTCCTTGCATACCTTTTGTTTTCTTTCATATACATATCTTTGTAATCTTTTTGGAAAAATTTTTATCACCTATTTACAAACTTATCTTATCATGTATATAATTTACTATATCCAATCATTTGAAAAGGAGGGAAGGACCATGACGACAATGACAGTAGCATATTGCACAATCGAACAAAGAAAGACTGGTCCAACCTTCCCGTGTGAAGATCATTGATCTTTTCATAAGCGCTCACATGCCGCAAGGAAGGTACTGTTCCTTGCGGCTTTTATTTTCAGTCCGCAAAGGGATCTTCTCTTGCGGATTTTTTATTGAAAGGAGGTGAGCAAGCGATGAAGTTTCATTTATTTTTCTTAACGATTTCTATTCAACGACGAATATGGACGGCTGAAGAAATAAAGCAAGAACAGCTCATTCATCAACTTGAAGAAGAGATGATGGATCGAAAATGTTCAATGTACCAATTGTTTTAATTTAGAAAAAATACATGTTGAAGGGGGAATGAAAAATGAAACAACAACGCTCGAAAACAAATGTGACTTGGACGGTAGATGACGATTAGTTTTACGCGACAAGAGTTGATCTTATAGATCAGCTCTTTTTTCTTTACAAAATCTTTACTTGTTCATATAAGTATATGATTATATAATGATTAACGGATGAAGGAGGGAGGTATATGTATCACGAAGAAGTTGCGAATATGTTAAAGTTACTAGGCGATAAAACTAGATTGATGATTATCAGTATATTGAACGAAACAGACTGCTGTGTATGTGAGCTTGTTGACATGTTACAAATGAGCCAACCAGCCATTAGTCAACATTTACGAAAATTAAAAGACAATGGTTTAGTAAAAGAATCAAAAAAAGCGCAGTGGGTATTTTATTCACTAAATAAAAAACATGAGTTTTATCCAATGATGCAAAGCATTTTTACTTATTTGCCAGATTCAAAAGAACACATTCGTCAACTTGAGGAAAAAGGAATGCGTATGCAGTGTGAATAAAAAGAGAGGAGTGTTTTTTTGCTTTCCGTTATTCTTGCATCACTGATTTTTCTTATTACCCTCGTTTTTGTCATTTGGCAACCGCGCAATTTATCCATTGGTTGGTCTGCCTGCGGGGGCGCCTTATTAGCGTTGCTTGTTGGAGTCGTTGATTTCCAAGATGTTATGGATGTAACAAACATTGTTTGGAATGCGACGCTTGCTTTTATTGCGATCATTATCATTTCTTTAATTTTAGATGAAATTGGTTTCTTCGAATGGGCAGCGTTACATATGGCGCGTGCGGCTAAAGGAAATGGGATGAACATGTTTATATTCGTCTCTATTCTCGGTGCACTTGTAGCAGCGTTTTTCGCAAACGACGGCGCTGCACTCATCTTAACACCGATTGTATTAGCTATGGTACGTGCATTGCAGTTTGATGAACGAAACGTATTGCCATTCATCTTAGCAAGTGGATTTATTGCAGATACAACGTCGTTGCCACTTATTGTAAGTAATCTTGTCAATATTGTCTCTGCGGACTTCTTCCATATTAGCTTTGCTGAGTACGCATCGCGTATGATTGTACCAAACTTTTTCTCGCTCGCAGCGAGCATCGGGGTACTTTACTTATATTTTCGAAAAGACATTCCGAAACGTTATGATTTATCGCATGTCAAACAACCATACGAAGCGATTAAAGACGTGCGCATGTTTCGATTGTCTTGGATCGTTCTTGCGGTTTTATTAGTCGGTTATTTTGTCGGTGAATTTGTAAATATCCCTGTTTCGTTTATTGCTGGTGCTGTCGCGTTATTGTTTTTATGGATGGGAAGACGTAGTCCGGCTGTACATGTGAAACAAATATTAAAGGGGGCGCCATGGGCTGTCGTCTTTTTCTCGATCGGGATGTATGTTGTTGTCTACGGATTACGTAACGTCGGATTGACGAACATTCTAGCTGATATGATCGAAGCAGCTGCGAATCAAGGGCTGTTTATGGCGACGATTGCCATGGGATTTATCGCAGCTATCTTATCATCTGTTATGAATAATATGCCAACCGTCATGATTGATGCGCTAGCGATAGCTGATACGAATACGACGGGAATCATTCGGGAAGCGCTAATTTATGCAAATGTGATTGGCTCAGACTTAGGACCGAAAATTACACCGATCGGTTCGCTTGCTACACTTCTTTGGTTACATGTGCTTTCAACAAAAGGAGTAAAAATTACGTGGGGCACTTATTTTAAAAATGGTTTAATTTTAACCATCCCAACGTTATTTATTACTCTCGTTGGGTTATATATATGGTTACTTATTATTCATTAAAAGGAGTCGATTGAGATGAAAAAAGTAATTTATTTCTTATGTACAGGGAACTCTTGCCGTAGCCAAATGGCAGAAGGATGGGCAAAAAAATATCTCGGTGATGAATGGGAAGTATATAGTGCTGGCATTGAGGCCCACGGTTTAAATCCGAACGCAGTCAAAGCGATGAAAGAAGTAGGGATCGATATTTCAAATCAAACATCAGACGTTATCAATGAAGATATTTTAAACAGAGCCGATTTAGTCGTTACATTATGTGGACATGCGGCTGATCATTGTCCAGTCACACCACCGCATGTCAAACGTGTTCATTGGGGATTTGACGATCCAGCAAAAGCAGAAGGAACAGAAGAAGAAAAATGGGCTGTCTTCCAACGCGTCCGTGATGAAATTGGTGCACGAATTAAACGATTTGCCGAAACAGGAGAGTAGGTAAAACAAAACTATCGCATCACGATCGAATATGTCAGTCTATCATTTTTTCTTATAATTAAATAATGTATAATGAAGAACACAAACGAGGAACTTTATCCTCGCTTGTGTTCTCTGTCAACTAAAAGATTTATCAGTTGTTTCAGCGACTGAGATAACCATTTTTTACGATGGTACACGAGTTGAAGAAAAAGGTGAATTTCTGCTTCTGGAATAGGGACACGAACTAAACGTCCTTTTTCTAATTCCGCTTCTACTGCCATAAGTGGCAAAAAAGCGATACCAAGCCCATAAGCGACACAACGTTTGATCGCTTCAATACTCCCTAGTTCAATCGTGTATTCGAAGCGAATATTATAATTGCGATACAAATTCCCAATAACTTCTCGATAACTACATCCCTGTTCAGTAACAATAAGTTTTTCATCACCTAAAACATGTATGTCTATTTTATCTAATCGTGTTAAACGATGATCTGGTTTGGCAACAAGGACTAGCGGTTCTTGTTTAATAACAATAACATTTAAATCCAGGTCCTCACGTTTTTCATCAAGAATAATAGCTAAATCATATTTTCCTTCCTTTACTCCTTTCACAAGCCCATTGCAAATATTTTGCTGCAGAAGTAAATTTACTTTCGAGTGTTTTTGTTTAAATGCTTGTAAATATGGTGGAAGATAAAATCCAGCGACCGACTCAATCGTACCAATCGATAAACTTCCAGCTAATTCTGTCTGTTCAGAGAGGTTTTGTTTTGCTTCGTCAATTAGACTAATAATCTTGTTTGCATATTCGAGTAGTTCCGCTCCAGCATCTGTCAATTTAATTTTTCCGCCCCAACGTTCAAACAAAACAACGTCAAATTCTTCCTCCAGCTTTTTTATCTGTGTCGTCACACTCGACTGCGCGTACCCTAACATTTCGCTAGCTTTCGTAAAGCTGTTCCATTTCGCTACCTCACGAAAAGTGTGCAAATAATGAAGATTCATCCTTCTCCCACTCCCCATCAAAAATATCGATAAACAATATCAATTATTATCAATAACACCTATGACCAAATACTTGTAAAATTGATTATAACAAAAATGCAAAGATAAATGAGGAGGATTTTATATGCTAACTAAAAATTTAAAAACGTATATTCTTTTGTTTTTAACTGCTACGATTTGGGGTGGTGCCTTTGTTGCTGGAAAAATCGCAACGACGACTTTACATCCTGTGTCAGTTGCTTTTTTTCGCTTTTTCGGTGCTAGTTTGATTTTGTTTCCATTATTGTACTGGAAAGAACCGAATAGACCAACTCCGACGAGAAAAGATTGGATCGTGTTAGCGCTCCTCGGTTTAACGGGAGTGTTTTTATACAACATTTTCTTTTTTATAGCTACAAAATATGCACCAATTGTCAAAAGCTCATTAGTCATTGCAGTCAATGCTCCGTTGATTACATTGTTGTCTGCACTATTTTTGAAGGAAAAATTGAACGGAAGAAGTATATTTGGTATGTTGCTCGCTGTATTTGGAGCTGTATATATTATTACAAATGGTCATCCGTCCGTACTTATCGAAATTGGTGTTGCTCCGATCGATCTCGTGCTAGCAGGGGCATGTCTCAGCTGGAGTACATACTCTGTTATCGGAAAAGTGGCAATGAAAACATATAGTCCGCTCGCAGCAACAACGTACGCAACAGGTTTTGGAACGTTATTTTTAGCACCGTTTGCGCTATACTATACTTCCTTTACATCTGTCAAAATGAGTGGATGGGATGTGTGGTTAAGCGTTTTATACGTTGCTGTTGTCGTTTCGGCTATCAGCTTCGTTTGGTGGTATAATGGTATTCAAAAAGTGGGAGCTTCAACCGCTTCGGTTTTCATTAATGTGATGCCTATTTCTGCTACGGTGATGGGAACGATCTTTTTTAATGAACATTTATCAATGACCCATATCGTTGGAGCGGCGTTTGTATTTAGCGGTATTTTGTTTAACATTTACAGCAAACAAGAAAAAGCGATGTTCCCCCTCATCAAAAAAGGAGCGAACATATGATTCTCATGAAAAATGATTAGATTTGAGGTGTAAGGAACATGTGGAAAGGATATGGACTTATATTGTTATCGGCAACGGGATTTGCGTTTATTCCCATTTTTGCATTATACGCATACGACAGCGGCGTCACTGTGACGACCTTGTTGTTTTTACGTTTTGCATTGGCTGCACTCTTCTTTTTTCTGTACTTATGGTTAAAAGAAAAAAACTGGAAGGTTTCGCGGTCACATTTATTGTATTTATTTTTACTAGGTGGCATTTTCTATATGATGCAATCTTCTTTTTATTTTCAGTCAGTAAAATATATTCCATCTTCACTTGCTGCCTTATTGCTGTATTTAAACCCAATATTTGTGGCCATTTTTTCGTTTTTTATTAATCAAGAAAAGCTAACAAAGCACATCATCATCGCGATTCTCATTTCTTTTTTAGGTATGTTGCTTGTATTAGGGGCACCAGAAGGAAAAATTCAGCCGCTCGGTATTGCGTTAGCCGTTGGAGCAGCGATTGTTTACTCAATCTACATTATCGTTGGAAATCAAGTGACCGCACACGTTCCACCTATTACAGCGAGTGCCTACATCGCACTCTTTGCCGCTTTGTCTTTTTTTGTTTTTGGAATTGGTTCGGGAACATTACATTTTCAATTTGACGCAAAAGGATGGCTTCCAATTATCGGAACATCGTTCATTTCAAGCGTTTTGGCAATGCTGACGTTTTTTGCGGGAATGAATATCATCGGTCCGACAAAAGCAGCGATTTTAAGTATGATCGAACCAATCGTGACGTTTCTTCTATCGATGGTATTTTTACATGAAAGCATATCGTCTATCCAAATGATCGGGGGACTGATTGTGTTGAGTGGGGCTATGCTTGTTGTCACAACAAAAGAACTTAAACCAAAGAAAAAATCGACCTCCATCAGTGCGTGATGGGGGTCGATTTTTTAAAATGGCAGGAATATTACCTATCGTTATCTAATTTCAATACATATGTCTTTATCGTAGTGAGGAGGATTGTTGTGAATCAAAATGTAAACTCCTCGCCGGTGGCGCTAGTGACAGGGGCCTCGAGCGGGTTTGGGCTACTCGTAAGCGTTGCACTTGCGCGCGAAGGATATCGAGTCATTGCTTCGATGCGAAACATGCAAAATAAAGAAATGCTTGCGACAGTGGCGCGCGAAGCTGGCGTGTACGATCGGATAGAAGTCATATCTCTCGATGTCACCGATTTCGCCGCGGTGGAATCGGTCGTGAACGATGTAATCAATCGCTATGGATGGATCGATGTATTAGTTAACAACGCAGGGTTTGCCGTTGGCGGTTTTGTCGAGGAACTCACACTTGAAGAGTGGGAGCGCCAGTTTGCGACGAACTTTTTTGGGTTAGTTGCCGTCACAAAAGCTGTTTTGCCAATTATGCGAACGCAACGGAGCGGTAAGATTATTAACATTAGCAGCATTAGCGGGCGAGTCGGTTTTCCGGCGATGGGTCCGTATGTCGCCTCGAAATTCGCTGTCGAAGGATTTAGCGAATCGCTTCGTTTAGAGATGTTGCCATACGGAGTATATGTCGTCTTAATTGAGCCTGGATCATTCAAAACAAACATTTGGTCAAAAGGACTACAAGGAGTGTCCGTCCGTTCAGGTTCGCCATATGAAAAAGAAATGAAAACCATTATGCAATACGTGAATCGAGTAGCCAAAACAGCACCACCTCCTGATGAAGTCATTAGGCAAATAATCAAAGTCGTCCAATCGCCGACTCCTCATTTGCGTTACCCTGTAGGGAGAGGGGTCACATTGACGTTAAGGCTGAAAAACTGGTTGCCGTGGAAGTGGTGGGAATGGATTGTCATGAAATCGTTTAAACAAAAATAAGTACCACTTTATTAAAATCTTTATCATTAGGCATTTAACCGCACGTTTTGTAAAGAAGGGGGAAGAGGAATGATTGTTGAGATGAAAAACGTTTCTTTGATTAGAGAAGGCCGCGTCATTTTAGATCGTCTACATTGGGAAGTGCAAGAAAGCGAACAATGGGTCATTCTCGGGTTAAATGGTTCAGGAAAAACGTCGCTACTTAATATTTTATTAGGCTATGAATACCCATCAAAAGGAGAAGTTTCCGTATTAGGGCACCGATTTGGAAAAACAAATTTACCAGAACTTCGCAAACATATCGGGTTTGTAAGCAGCGCGTTTGAGCGATTTCAACCTACATTAGAATCGGAAACGGTGGAAGAGGTAATTGTTAGCGGAAAATTTGCTTCGATTGGGCTGTATGAGCCTGTCACAGTCGAAGACTTGCAC
>OFGS01000134.1_pt1 | contig 20231 bp, 19 predicted proteins | sample 1521851 | NCBI WGS metagenome assembly OFGS01 (sample SAMEA3142070, study PRJEB24117) | hot springs metagenome
ATGTAAATATTCAATTTGTTTTCTAGGGAGAGAGGAAGATGCAAGCAAGTGTTGAACAACGCACAAATATGCAAACAGTCGTTTATCCGATTTTAATTGCCATTAGTATTGGTCATTTATTGAATGACGCGATGCAAGCTGTGGTACCGGCGTTGTTTCCGATTTTAGAATCATCAATGCACCTATCTTATACACAAATCGGTTGGATTGCGTTTACGCTTAATATGACTTCGTCTATCCTACAGCCGGTTGTCGGATTGTTTTCCGATCGGTATCCATCACCGAGCTTTTTGCCGTTGGGTATGGGAGCGAGCTTGTTAGGGATGGTTGGATTAGCGTTTGCACCTAATTTTTTCTTTGTGTTATTGTCCGTTTTATTCATTGGACTTGGTTCAGCTATCTTTCATCCAGAAGGTTCGCGTGTCGTTTATTTTGCTGCGCAGGCGAGAAGGGGATTCGCTCAATCCATTTACCAACTTGGTGGCAATACAGGGAACGCCCTTGCCCCATTGTTTACAGCGCTCATTTTTGTTCCGTTTGGTCAAAAGGGAGCAGGTTGTTTTGTCATTGTTGCGGCGTTAGGAATGGCTGTTTTATTTTGGGTGTCAAAATGGTACGCTCTTCAGTTACATCAACTGAAAAATCGTCCGAACAGAACAATAGAAGGAAAGACACATACAAGCAAACGAATTATATTTGCCCTCGTTCTTCTCGTGTTGCTAGTATTTGCACGTTCGTGGTATTATGCAGGGATTGCGAATTATTATCAATTTTATTTAATGGAATATTACGACATTTCTATTCGTAAGGCGCAGCTTTATTTGTTTGTTTTTATGATTGCAGGAGCGATCGGTACCGTTTTTGGCGGCCCGCTTGCTGATCGATTTGGGAGACGAAATTTAATTTTTGCATCCACGCTTGGTACGGCACCGTTTGCACTCATTTTGCCATATGTGCCACTTCATTTTGTTTTGCCAATTGTTTTTGTCACAGGCTTTATTTTATCGTCTAGTTTCGCTACTTTTGTTGTTTATGCACAAGAATTGCTTCCAGGAAATGTCGGGATGGCTTCTGGATTAATTGTTGGTCTCGCATTTGGAATGGGGGCGCTTGGAGCGGTTGCACTTGGCAAAATCGCAGACGTGTATACGCTAAAAACACTTATGGTTATGTGTAGCTTTCTTCCTTTGTTTGGCGTGTTGACATTTTGGTTGCCAAAAGAAGCATAGTGGCAAGCTTGTTGTTTGCCACTATACAGATGCCCGTTCGATCAAGCGGACGGGTAGTTTTTCTTTTGTTGGTTGAGTCTTATCATTCGTAAAATAATCGTATATCATCTGGAAAGCTTTTTTTCCGATAAGCGAAAGAGGTAGTTCAATTGTCGTGATATGCAACGCTTCTGAAATAGGATGATTATCAAAACTAACGATGGCTAAATCGTTTGGAACATGTAATCCATATGTTTTTCCCCACAAAACGATCCCTGCAGCAACTTGATCGCTAGCAACGAGCAAGGCGGTCGGTTTTTCTTTGAGAGAGAGAATGGTAGATGCAATTCGTTTTCCGTCGCTCATATGTAAACAATGATGGAACATCCAATCAGGACGAATCGGAGCATGTATGCTTTGAAGAGCATCTTTATAAGCTGCTTTCCGTTTTTGGCTATTGATGCTCGTTGGTCGACTGAGACAATATCCGATTTTGCAATGTCCCTTTTTTATTAAGTAATCCATTCCAAGCGCAAAGGCGTGGTAATGGTCGATATACACGGAAAACAGATGCGGCTCTGATGTATCTTCACATAAAACGATTGGACCGTCGTTTGTATAGGATGCAATTGTTTCGAGACGAATGGTATGCGAACAAATAATGAGGCCATCTATTTGCTTGACACGCAACATTTCAAGTGCTTCTTGTTCTTTATGTATATCATAGTTTGTTTGAAAAAAGAGAAGATGGTATCCGTATCGCAATGCTTCTTCGGAAATTCCCTCTACAATCATGCTGAAATATGGATGATTGATAGTCGGTAACATCACTCCAATAATATTTGTTCTTCCTTTCGACAAGTGAACGGCGTTAATGTTTTTTTATAGTTTAATTGATGGATCACATCCCATACGGCTCTTCGTTTTTCTTCTTTGACATATGGATACCCATTGAGCACACGTGAGACAGTTGAAACAGAAACGCCTGCACGTTTTGCGATTTCACGAATATTTGCCATATTTTCACCTGCTTTTGACAACGTATAGTTATATTTTACTTCTTTTTTGATGGAGGTGTAAAAGGTTTCATATTTCAGGAGGATTTTAGTCAGAACGATATTGGATTGACAGAAATCGAGCGGCATAATGATGAAAAAAGTCTTTTCCAAAAGAAGATCAGCTTGCCCGTTTTCATGGGCAAGCTGGCAACTACGGTAAGTCAATGAGCATAAAACGGCTGTCTATGTTCGCTGTTATGTGCAATTGTGTGACATCTGTGATACGAGCGGCATCACGACGTTGTAAAATTGTATCATCATTCAACACAAGTTCTCCCTCAATAACAAACACATACATCCGGCGTCCTTCTTGTTGGTGGAATGTAAGTTGTTGGTTATTTTCTAAATCGGATAAATACATGGTTAGATCTTGGTGAATGTAGGCAACTTGCTCACTGGCTTGTTTTTTTGAAACAATAGGCAATAAGCGATTTTTCATGTTTTCAACATCGTATGAAATTTGTTCGTATGACGGAGTAAGACCGTACGTTTCAGGTAAAAACCAAAGCTGTAGAAGATTGACTTCTTCCGTAGTAGACGGATTCATTTCTGAATGTACAATACCTGTTCCGGCCGTCATTCGTTGTACTTCACCGAATGAGATGATGCGATGATTGCCAAGATTATCGCGATGTTCGAGTTGCCCTTTCAAGACGACTGTAACGATTTCCATTTCTTGATGAGGATGTGCTCCAAATCCGCGTTGTGGAGCAATTATATCGTCATTAAATACGCGTAATGGGCCAAAGTTCATATTTTTTCGATCAAAATATTCAGCAAATGAAAAACTAAAATAACTTTGCAACCAACCGTGGTTTGATTCAAATCGTTCATGTGCAGGATATACGTGAATCATGGTGCGCCTCCTTATTTGATAAGTGCATCAATTGAGTAGTCGCCTGCGCCAATAAGTGCAACGCCAATGACAACCACAATTAAAATGAGATTGTATTCAAATCCATTTTGTGTAATCCAAAATCCATTTGGTGCATGTACTTTTACAATGGCAACGAACATCGTTGCGGCGATTAACAAAGCTGCAAATGGGGTGAACAGCCCAAGCGCAAACAATAACCCTCCAACGAACTCAGCTAATCCAGCAATGAGAGCCATTGTCACCCCGGGCTTTAGTCCAATAGATTCAAGCCATCCTCCCGTTCCTTTTAAGCCATATCCTCCAAACCATCCGAATAATTTTTGAGCGCCATGACCTACAAAAGTTAAACCGACAGCTAGACGAATGAGTAAAATACCGATGTGCATCATAATCATTTCTCCTTTCATATATCTTGATTTCAAGATAAAAGTTGCGCGATAGGCCTTTAAAAAGGCGCTAATGAAAGACCTATCTTTTTGAGCAAGTGAATCGCCATTTCTTTTTCATCTGTGGATAAAGATTGGAAAATTTCCAACATTTTTTGTGCGTGCTGTGGGAAAATGTGATTCATTAATGTTCGTCCCTCTTCTGTAATGACAGCGTACGTAATGCGGCGGTCCTTTTCACAACGTTGCCGGACGATATATCCTTTTTCTTCGAGTTTGTCGATGACGTATGTCATGCTTCCACTTGTAAGCAAAATTTTATCACCGATTTGCTGAATCGGCTGCGCTCCTTTATGATACAACAAATCGAGAACACCAAACTCCGTTGGATTTAGTCCGTAACGTTGAATGTCATGTTTAACATGTTCCGACACCGCCTTATGTGCTCTAGAAAGGACAATGAATAGTTTTAATGATAATGTTTGATCGTTTTGGCTCATATGCATCAACCTTTATCTTGATTTCAAGATAATTATAAACTTACGAAAAGTAAGTTGTCAACGATTAATATGTCATTGGGATACAAAGAGAAAGAAGATGTCAGTAATTCCGACACCTTCTTGAATTTTTTGTGGTAAATGACTATAGCTAAATAAAGAGCGGTTTTCTAAGATATTTTTTGAATGTCATTTTCCGTGTAGAATACGTGGAAATAAAATGTTATTTTCTAAATGAATATGAGTAAATAAATCATTCTCCAATGCTTCAAGGCGATTGTACACTAGTCGGTACGTTCCGCAAGCGTCGACAGGGAGAGTAAAGTCGTTTGTCACTTCTCGAATGCGTTTAATTATATCACCCGCACGTTCATGCTCAGCTGTAAGCTCTTCAATTGCTTGTTTCATTATTTGCTCGTTTTCTTTCGTCGGAGATGTTTCAAATTGTATAATAAGCGGAAATACATCTTTTTCTTCCTTCATCAGATGTTGCTCTAGCTCAATTTTTAATTCATGAAACAATTGGTGCACTTGAATTAAGTGCGGCTGTGTTGGACCATGAACGCGCGCTACTTTTGTTACATATGGAGTAAGTTGAGGCAATTCTTCTAATAAAAATTGATGATGTGTTTGAATAATGTGATCGATTAACTCTTTATATGAAACTTCTAACCAATTTTTTTCTACCTTTTCAAGCGATTTTTCATACATTGATTGTAGCTTGTTTAAAATTGTTTCTATATCTAATTGCTTTTCAGTGACCACATCAGATAAAGAGCGACTTCCACCACAACAAAAATCAATTTTATATGCTCTAAACAAATCGCTCGCTTTTGGAAATATAGCTACAATTTCACCAACTGTTGATTGTGCGGTAAATAATTTCTTCATCGTTTTCACCCTCCGAAATGGATTTATATCACAATGTAATCATATCTCTTTTTTTAGTTGATTGTTGTGATGCTTGTCACATGATCATTGCGATTTTGAAAAAGTTGTGACAACTAGAATATGGAGTGTGAATGAAGCATTTTCCATATATCTTTTGGAATGTTGAGCGTCATATCATTTGAGCTATTTTCCAACAATTAGATAATGATAGATTAATAAATCTCTGCTAGTCTTGTAAGCGAGCAACAGACTAGGAGGGATAACATGAGGAAATTACTAGTACTTGCTTCTCTGTTTGTAGCTACTGTCTTTTTCTCAGCAACTGAAACTTTTGCGCAAACGACAGTTCGTTATGTCAAGCAAGGGGAAACGTTTTGGACGATTGCAAAACATTACAATGTTTCATTGCTAGAGTTGCAACGAATCAATCAAAAACAAACAGATGTTTTATTTGTTGGAGAAACGTTACGCATCCCGCAACCCATTTCTCAGGCTGATAAAGATTTATTAGCTCGTCTTGTTCATGCAGAAGCAAAAGGAGAGCCATTTGCAGGAAAAGTGGCGGTAGCAACCGTGGTGTTGAATCGTGTTGATCATCCGAATTTTCCAAACACTATTCGCCAAGTCATTTATGATCGTTCCGGAGGATATTACGCATTTACACCTGTACAAAATGGTGAAATTAATAAGCCGGCAGATCGTGAAGCATATCGAGCGGTCGAAGAAGCCATTGCTTTTCGCGGTTTAGGAAGCGGGTCGCTATATTTTTATAATCCAAAAACGGCGAAAAGCGAATGGATCCGCTCACGACAAGTGACTGTGATCATTGGAAACCATGTATTTGCGAAATAATCCCTCTACGAGTGTAGGGGGATTATTTTTTATTCTTTATTGACTAATCAGTCAAAATTCTATATAATGGAATTGACTTGTTAGTCAATAAATGAGTGATGCCGGGGAGGCGGAATAATGGGCATTGTTGATGTTAAACAGTTAACGAAAATGTATAAAAACAATCGAGGAATTGAACATGTTACATTTTCGATTGAGGAAGGAGAAATTTTTGGGTTTATCGGGCCGAATGGGGCGGGAAAAAGCACAACGATTCGTACATTGCTGAATTTCATTTATCCAACGGGCGGTAGTGCTACAATTTTCGGAAAAGATATTGTGAAAGATGCAAAAGAAATTCGGAGGCATGTAGGCTACTTACCTTCTGAAGTGCATTACTATGATGATATGAAAGTAATTGACTTATTGACGTATTCGGCATCATTTTACAAAGTGTCGGATCGACGATTGAAACAGTTAGCTGAACGACTTGATTTAGATATCTATAAAAAAATTGAAGATTTATCATTTGGAAATCGAAAAAAAGTCGGTATCGTTCAGGCGCTTTTACATGAGCCGAAATTGTTAATTTTAGATGAACCAACCGGTGGATTAGATCCGCTCATGCAGCATACATTTTTTGAACTGATTTTGGAAGAACGGAAAAAAGGAGTGACGATTTTCTTCTCCTCGCACATTCTTTATGAGGTACAAAAACTTTGCGATCGTGTAGCGATTATTAAAGAAGGAAAATTAATTCAAGTGGAAACGATTGAACATTTAACGAAAAACCATTTAAAACATGTGACGGTCGTGTTCGAAGAAGGTCAATATACTTCATTTGATTTAGCAGGTGTTGTAAAAAAAGAAATGAACGGCAATGAAATGACGATGCTATATAAAGGAGATATGAATGAACTGATAGCCCTATTGCACAGCTTGCGCATAAAAGATGTGTCGATTAGCGAGCCATCTTTAGAAGATGTGTTTATGCACTATTACGAAAAGTGAACATTTCTAGAGGGAGGGATGGACGATGTTTAAACGTGAATGGAAGAGAAATGCAAAATCTTTAATGATTTGGAGTATCGTACTTGGTGGTCTTGTGTTTTTGACATTAAGCATTTTCCCACAGTTTGCGGAGCAGCAAAAAGAAGTAACAAAACTTCTTCAATCATTGCCACCAGCGATGATTAAGGCGTTTGGGATGGATCAACTAAGCATTGGCGATTTAACAGGGTATTACGGTGTTCGTATATATATGATGACAACTTTACTTGGCAGCGTTTATGCAGCGATGTTAGCTGCAAACATCGTCGCAAAAGAGGAAAACGATAAAACGATTGAATTTTTACTTGCTAAACCAGTAACGAGGGGAGAAATTTTAACGAATAAATGGCTTGTTGTGGTGGTGAATATCCTTATTTTAAATGCGGTTTCTTTGCTTGTTAGTTTTATTGGTTTTCAAATGGCTAAAGAATACGATGTTTCATTTAAAGCCATTTATTTATTGACGTTGGCAACTGTATTCCTTCACTTTACGTTTGCGTCCATAGCATTTTTCTTATCAACGATGATGCGCAAAACGAGAAACGCATCATCATTTGCCCTTGGACTTGTCTTTGTTACTTATTTTATGAATATGATGTCAAGTATTTCTGAAGATTTATCGTTTTTAAAATATGTGAGTCCGTTTAAATATGTCGATGCGGCACCGATTATTTATGATTTACAAATAGATCCATTGTATACAAATTTAATGATTGTGATCATTATTTCAAGTATTGTTGCAGCATACGTCGTTTATCAAAAGAAAGACATTGTCACATGAGGGTGGTTTGATTGTACGAAACGTTTGAAAGGCAACCAGAAGAAAAAAAGAAACTCATTATTCAAACCGTGATCGAAGAGTTTGTACAAAACGGATACGAAAACGCATCGACGGATGTGATGACGAGTCGCGCTGGCATTTCAAAGGGATTGTTGTTTCACTATTTTAAAAGCAAAAAAAATTTATATTTGTATGTCGTTCATTATGCAAAACGGTTATTGACTGAAAAAACGATGGAAGCAGTAAATGAACTGAGATGTAGTGACTTTTTTGAACGAATAAAACAAATTGTGCTTATCAAGCAACGAGTATTTATGAAATATCCGAATGAAACACAACTAGTCATCGATGCAGTCGCTAATCCACCAAAAGCGGTGAAAAAAGAAATAGAACAACTGCTTGCGAAACATTACGAAACATATGCTGAAGATTTTCAATTGCAACATATTTTTTTAAAAGATCTTCTCCAGAAAGAAACATTGCGTGATGATGTATGTGCTGAAACTGTCGTGCGCATGACGATGTTGATCGTTGAACAATTATCGAATAAGTACATGCAACTGTATAGAAATCAAAAATATAATCCGATTCAACAAGGGGATTTGCTTGTACAAGAGTTAGATGAATATGTGAATATTATAAAATATGGGATTTACAAGTAAGGCGGGACTTTTCCCGTCTTTATTCATTATAAGAAAATTGTTGAAATTTTCTGTTTTTATGTGGTATGATATTTTCGAGAAATTTGAAACGATGTTTCATAATACGCAACAAAAAGGGGAAGGGGAATGATGATGGGAGAATATGTACAAGTTGGACGTTTGCAAGTAGCCAGCATTTTTTATGATTTTATAACAAATGAAGTATTACCAAATAGCGGGGTAGATGCAAGCAAGTTTTGGAGCGATTTTGAGCAGCTGATTGAAGAACTCACACCGAAAAATAAAGCGTTGCTTGCGAAGCGTGATGAACTGCAAGAAAAGATTAATGAGTGGCATAAGCAACATCGTGGGCAGTTCGATTTTGAAAAATACCGATCGTTTTTGCAAGAAATTGGATATTTAGAGCCAGAAGTTGATGACTTTGAAATTACAACAGAAAATGTGGATGATGAAATTGCTAAGCAAGCAGGTCCGCAGCTCGTTGTTCCAATTACAAACGCACGTTATGCCCTTAATGCAGCCAATGCTCGTTGGGGAAGTTTGTACGATGCGCTATATGGGACAGATGTGATTAGTGAAGAAGATGGTGCACAGCGAGGAAAAGGATACAATCCGGTGCGCGGTGAGAAAGTCATTGCTTACGTCCGTGCCTTTTTAGATGAAGCGGTACCGCTTCGTGAATATTCGCATAAAGACGCTGTTCAATATGCTGTTGTAGACGGTACATTAACTGTCACAGTAAAAAATGGACAAACGACAACATTACAAGATGAAGAGAAGTTTGTCGGGTATCAAGGCTCACCAGAGCAACCGTCTGCTATTTTGTTAAAAAATAACGGCTTGCATATTGAAATACAAATTGATCGAACTCATCCGATCGGGCAGACAGATGCAGCTGGGATTAAAGATGTTTATTTAGAGTCAGCTTTAACAACGATTATGGATTGTGAAGATTCCGTTGCAGCGGTGGATGCGGAAGATAAAGTGCTTGTTTATCGTAATTTGCTCGGCTTAGTTCGGGGGGATTTAACAGCGAACTTTACAAAAGGGAATAAAATAGTGACTCGTGCCCTTCAACCGGATCGCGTGTATACGACACCAAATGGCGAAACGCTCACATTGCCAGGCCGTTCACTTATGTTTGTGCGAAACGTTGGGCATTTAATGACAAACAATACGATTTTGCTTGAAAATGGGGAAGAAGTGTATGAGGGCATTTTAGATGCTGTTGTGACAACTTTAATTATGAAACATTCGCTTCTCGGTAATGGAAAATATGTGAACTCAAGAAAAGGTTCCATTTACATCGTAAAGCCGAAAATGCACGGTTCAGAAGAAGTGGCATTTGCGAACGAATTGTTTGATCGGGTTGAAGACATGCTCGGTCTTGAGCGAAATACAATTAAAATTGGCGTGATGGATGAAGAGCGTCGGACAACGTTGAATTTAAAAAATTGCATTTATGAAGTAAGAGATCGAATTATTTTCATTAACACAGGCTTTTTAGATCGTACAGGCGATGAAATTCATACGTCAATGGAAGCCGGTCCGATGATTCGGAAAAACGAAATGAAGTCATCCACATGGTTACAAAGCTATGAAAAGTCGAACGTGGCGATTGGGTTAGCAACAGGTTTTCAAGGACGGGCTCAAATTGGCAAAGGGATGTGGGCGATGCCTGATATGATGGCGGAGATGATCAAGCAAAAAATTGCTCATCCGCAAGCAGGGGCAAACACAGCATGGGTGCCATCACCGACTGCAGCAACTTTACATGCGCTCCATTATCATAAAGTTGACGTATTTGCGGTGCAAGATGAGTTGAAGAAAAATGTGAAAAACTATCGTGATGACATATTACAAATTCCTGTCGCGATCCATCCAACATGGACGCCTGAGGAAATTCAACAAGAACTAGATAACAATGCCCAAGGTATTCTTGGCTACGTTGTTCGTTGGATTGACCAAGGTGTTGGTTGTTCAAAAGTTCCTGATATTCATAATGTTGGTTTGATGGAAGATCGAGCAACGTTGCGTATTTCAAGTCAACATATTGCGAACTGGTTGCATCATGGGATTTGTACGAAAGAACAAGTGCTTGAAACATTGAAGCGAATGGCCAAAGTGGTAGATGAACAAAATGCTGATGATCCGTTATATCGACCAATGTCAGCGGATTATGACAACTCAGTTGCTTTCCAAGCTGCGTGCGATCTCGTTTTCAAAGGATATGAACAGCCGAACGGCTACACAGAACCGATTTTGCATCGCCGCCGTTTAGAAGCAAAAGCAAAATTTGCGCATGTAAAACAATAATGTGATGAGGGCATTCCATGTGAATGCCCTCGTTATGTGCTAAAGGTGGGAAACAGCATGGAAAAAGATTCGTTTGTGAAATCAGTAGGTAGAGCATTGCAAATTATGGATATTTTAAGCGCTGAACGTCATGGAATGGGTGTAACTGAAATCGCAAAACAAATAGGTATTCATAAAAGCTCGGTGTACCGGTTATTGTCGACACTTGTTGAGTATGGGTATGTCGAACAAGACGAAGAAACAGAGCGCTATAAACTTGGCTACAAGCTACTAGAAATGAGCTCAAAGTTGTTAGAATCGATCGATTTGCGAAAAGAAGCGAAACCGTATTTGCGTGAGCTGGAAAAATTGACAAATGAAGTCGTGCATCTTGTCGTGTACGATCAAGGAGAAGTCATTTATATTGAAAAGTTAGATGGCAATGAAACGTTGCGCATGCATTCGAAAGTTGGAAAGCGAGCACCAATGCATTGTACAGCTGTTGGAAAAGCGATTTTAGCACATTTGCCTAAGCATGTTGTTGCAGATATTTTAGATCGAAAAGGATTGCCGCCACATACTGATTATACGATTACAGATCGTCAAATGTTGTTTCAAGAGCTAGAACGTGTTCGGCAACGCGGTTATGCGCTCGACTTAGAAGAAAATGAATACGGTATACGATGTGTCGCTGTTCCAATTTTTGATCATACGAAACAAGTTATTGCCGCAGTAAGTGTTTCCGGACCGACCATTCGTATGACAAATGAGCGGATTGAACAACTTCACGCACAAATGAAAAAGATAGGTGAACAAATTTCGGAGCGGCTTGGATATCGATGAATGATGTATACGTTTGGCCTCTAGTCATAGTATAATGATAAAAAGGATGTTTAAGGAGGCCACTTTATGGCACAACGTGTTGTGAAAACAACATATTTGTTAGGGCTTTTGTTTTTGGTCGCAGCGCTCGTTTATTTTTTTGCTTCTAATTGGCCTGAACTTGGGCGCTTGATGAAAGTCGGGATTAGTGCTGGGTTTATGATTTTGTTTTATGGCATGAGCGCCACTGTTTTTCGCCATCATTTTTTAAGTAAATGGTTGCTTATTTTTGGAGCGATAACATTTGGAATTTGTGTCGCATTAATTGGTCAAGTATATAACTCGCATGCGGATAGCTTTTTATTGTTTTTCATTTGGTTTATCCCTACGGCTATGTTTGCCATGTTTACTCGCATTCGATTTCTCGCTATATTCAGTTTCGGACTGCTACAGCTTACGTTTTGGTTTTACTACTTTCCGTCTTCGTATCAAATTGAACGTGGAGAATGGTCATCGTTTTTTATTTTATTGCTTTTTGCCTTGATCAACGGAATCATTTCATTTCTTGGACGTCCATCAATTGTTTCTGTTCTGGCTTATATGGCGATGCACAGTTGGCTATTCGTCATATTTATACAAGGAATTTCCGCAGACCAGTTTCATTTTTGGCCATACGTATATGCTTTTATCTTCGTGTTGTTTTTAATATATGTAAGAAAACAACCGTATTTTATATGTACGGTGTTGTTTACAGGTATGTTTTGGGTCGTGCAATATTTTCGCTTTGTTGAGCGACATTTTGGTGGCAATTGGTATATATTTGGGCTTGTGTTGGCTGCCATCATCGTTTATACAGGCATTTATGCGCTTCGTTGGATGAAAAAGCGAAGCAACGGAAAAGTAGAGAAAATATTTTTTGTTGCTTTTCAAGTGATTGTCACAGGGGTTGCTTCCATTATTGTAGTTGGAAGTATATTGCAATTATTATCGTTTTGGTTTGATGTGTTTTCTCCTTATTGGTTGTTTAGTATATCTGTTTTTTTATTTGTTGTTCCGGGATTGTTATGGAAAAGATGGAACGATGTTGTTCGTTACACGTTGCTTGCGATTGGATATATCCTCGGTGCATTTAGCGTAACAGAGGTTTCCTTTATCGTCATTAGTGTATATATCGCTGTATTATTTATTGTTTCATGGCGAATGTCGGCGGGTGTACGAACGATGACGAATATGGCTGTTTCTCTTTATTTCGTCATGATGATGCTCGATGAGTGGAGCGACATTCGTTTCACGTTATTTACCGTATTTGTTTTTTACGGCATCATTTATTGGATGACAAAACATACGTATGAGCGACTCGTTTTCCTCGTTTTTTCATTCGCTACGCTTCTTTTATTGACGAGTGCTGATTTAGTTGTGGTGGATTGGGCGTATGTTGTATGGAATATACTGTTTCTTGGTTTTGTTGCTTTTGTTCTCTTTTTCCGTACGAATGAAAAAGAACAAGCAATTGCTTGGTTATATATCTTTTTGTTTTTAGCGTTAAAGTATTATGAATGGGTATGGAATTTATTGCATAAATCCATGACATTAGCCATTGTTGGAGTATGTTTATTGATCGTTGCTTCGGTCGTACAAAAAAGAAAGTCGATTTCATTATCTTTCCATGAGAAAAAATGGTTACCGCTTTTCGTCATCATCATGCTGCAAGTTGCTTTTATCACCTATGTGACGTTTGATAAAGAACAACATCTTCAATATGGTCAACAAATGAAATTGCAACTTGAACCAGTCGATCCACGTTCGCTCATTCAAGGAGATTATGTCCGTCTTCAATACGAAATTTCAACAATTGAGGGAATGAATGAGTGGGGAAAAGCCCAAGTCATTTTACGGAAAGATGAAACAGGCGTTCATCGGTTCGTTGGTGTGTATTCGTTAAATGGAAAACAACGCGATTCGGATATGTATCGAGAAGGCGATGTATTAGTAAACGGAAATATATACGGAAATACAATCATTTATGGAATTGAAACGTATTTTGTTCCAGAAAAAACAGGAGGAGATATCCAACGCCATGCTCGTTTTGCGTATGTACGTGTAAGTAAGACAGGAGATGCGTTATTAGAAAAAGTGTCTGAACGGTAAGATAGGGAACCGCCGCCTCGTATGGAGACGGCGGCTTTTTATGATGTTGCTTAGCTTCAACTGCCATTTCCTTTTACAATGGTAAAGGAGACTTTACTTTCCAATAAACATTTGTGTCCAATAGTTGCCGTTTCCGTCAAATCCAACACCGATATGGGTAAAGTTTCGATTTAAAATGTTCGCGCGGTGTCCGGCGCTATTCATCCACGCATTCACTACTTCTTGAGGTGTTCGCTGCCCTTTCGCGATGTTTTCCCCAGCTGTTCGATAAGAAACGCCAAAATCGCGCATCATATCAAAAGGAGAGCCGTATGTTGGGCTTGTATGCGAGAAATAATTATTTTTTCGCATATCTTCCGATTTTTTCTGAGCGACCGAGCTGAGCTGTGCATCAGCACGTAAAGCTGGAAGCCCTGCACGGGCACGTTCTCTGTTTGTCAAATCGATGACTTGTTGTGCATATTGACTAATACTTGTTGTCGGTGTTGTTTGTCTTGGTTGCTGCTGAGTCGGTTGTTGTGTTTGTCTGTTCGGTTGTGTCGGCGTCACCTGATTTGGACGTTGATACGCATTTGGTGAAGGTGTGTAAGGTCTTGGTTGCACATACATTCTTTGTTGTTCCGTTAACGATCGTTCGATTTGTGTGCGTACATTTGCAGCGTCTTTCGGATCGATCGGAACAAATTTATAGCGCGCTTCTTGAATCAATATCGCTTTTGTATGAGGATATTGATCGCTTGATAGCGTCGTATGCAAAGCAGAAATGTTTGAACGGTTGTTCATATCCATTGCGTTGTTACAGCCAACAATGGCAAGTAAACTTAAGGCGACAATGGATTTCGTTAGTTTTGTTATCATTTGTGCATCCCTCCTTGGCAGTTTAATCGTTATGCATCATTAGTTTTTGCCGTTACGAAGCAAACTAATGATGGGAATGGTTGAGAAATGTTTTTTCCTCTTTTTGTTTTTAAAAAATGACAAGATTGTGACAGACAAAATGATATTTACTTTACATTGAATGTGACCTGTAAGCGCTTTAATATGAAGCTATAGCAAGACCAAATAAAAAAGAGGAGGAAAAAACATGGAAAATCAAACAGGTTTTCGTGTAAAAGTGCAACGATTTGGCAGTTATTTAAGCGGAATGATTATGCCAAACATCGGAGCATTTATTGCGTGGGGAATTATTACTGCATTATTTATCCCGACAGGTTGGTTGCCAAACGAAACATTCGCTAAATTAGTTGGCCCAATGATTACGTATTTATTGCCATTATTAATTGGTTATACAGGGGGAAAAATGATTTATGACGTTCGTGGTGGTGTCGTCGGTGCAACCGCAACCATGGGGGTGATTGTCGGTTCAGACATTCCGATGTTTTTAGGTGCCATGATCATGGGTCCGCTTGGCGGATATGCCATTAAACAGTTTGACAAACTTGTTCATGGAAAAGTCAAACAAGGTTTTGAAATGTTAGTAAACAACTTTTCGGCAGGTATTATTGGTGGGTTACTCACATTAGTCGCTTTCAAAGGAATTGGTCCAGTTGTTTTAGGATTGAACAAAACATTAGCAGCAGGCGTAGAAGCAATTGTTAACGCGAAATTGTTACCTTTAGCAAACATCTTTATTGAACCAGCAAAAGTATTATTTTTAAACAATGCAATTAACCATGGTATTTTAAGCCCGCTTGGTATTGAGCAAGCAGCAAAAACAGGAAAATCTATTTTATTCTTGCTTGAAACAAACCCAGGTCCAGGTCTTGGTATTTTACTTGCTTATTGGTTATTCGGAAAAGGGATGGCAAAACAATCAGCGCCAGGTGCGGTGATCATCCATTTCCTCGGAGGAATTCACGAAATTTACTTCCCTTACATTTTAATGCGCCCAGTACTCATCTTAGCTGCAATTGCCGGTGGTGTGAGCGGGGTGTTTACATTCACATTATTTAATGCAGGTCTTGTTGCAGTTCCATCGCCAGGAAGTATTTTTGCGCTACTTGCTATGACGCCGCGCGGTCATTACTTAGGAGTTCTTGCTGGTGTAATCGTTGCTGCTACCGTTTCTTTCTTAGTGGCATCATTCTTCTTAAAAACATCAAAACAAGAAGAAGGCAATTTAGAACAAGCGACAGAACAAATGCAGCAATTAAAAGGAAAGAAAAGCAGCGTGGCTTCAGCTTTAAGCACTGCGGCGCCAAAACAAGTGAGAAAAATTGTTTTTGCTTGTGATGCAGGAATGGGATCAAGTGCGATGGGTGCTTCCATTATGAGAAACAAAGTGCAAAAAGCTGGACTTGATATTGAAGTAACAAATACAGCGATTAATCAATTGCCAGCGGATGCAGATGTGGTTATTACTCATCAAAATTTAACAGATCGTGCGAAAGAAAAATTACCAAATGCATACCACATATCTGTGGAAAATTTCTTAAATAGTCCAAAATATGATGAATTAATCGAGATGTTAAAAAAAGGTGAATAACGAATAAACAAACAAAAAGGTAAGTGAACAGCTTACCTTTTTGCTTCTTCATTTAAAAAATGTCAACATGTAAAGTGACGAAAAAGCGCTTTCTATTTGTTGTTATTCGAGAAAAGTGACGGTAAAATTTTTCTTGAAAAGCAAACATGTTTTAAAAAAATGTCAACAATCGTTGCTAGATGGGAGGTGAGTGTGTGTATATATCAGCGAGAGAAAGAAAAATATTAGATCTTTTATTAGCGAACCCAAAAGGAATTACAGTAGGAGATGTCGCGAAGCAATTAGATGTAAGCGAACGAACGGTTCACCGTGATTTAAAAGGTGTTGAACAAGTTGTTGAATCGTATGATTTACAACTCATAAAAAAAGCAGGTGTTGGTATTCAAATCGTCGGAGAAGAAGAAAAAAAGCGACAGCTACAAATGCATGTATTTCGTTTATCACATACGGAATATACACCTGAAGAGCGGCAAACGATGATTTTAATTGCTTTATTAGAATCAGGGGAACCGGTGAAGTTAGTCTCTCTTGCGAATGATTTAAACGTAACAGTCGCCACGATCAGCAACGATTTAGACAAGATGGAAGAAAAGGTAGAAAAACATGGCCTTTCCCTCATTCGAAAAAGGGGATATGGGGTCGAAATATGTGGCTCCGAAGCAGCAAAACGTAAAATGATGAGCGAACTGTTATTTGATCATTTTGATGAATCACAATTTCTCTCTTTAATGAAAGAGTCTATTCAAAAAAAGTCAACAGATTTAGTAAATACGGTAACAGAGAAGTTGCTTGGGCTTGTTGATAAAGAAAAATTGTTTATGATCGAACAACAAATTGAAGCGATGAAAGAAAATCTTCCGTTTACGATTGCCGATAGTTCGTATATCGCTCTCGTTATTCATCTGGCGTTAGCCATTGAGCGCATTGTGCAAGGAGAGGCTATCCATTTTGATGCCCAACATTTACAAGCGATTCGTGCAACGAAAGAATATGAAACAGCAGAAAAAATCGCAAAAAAATTAGAAGAAGTTTTTCATGTTGTGATTCCCGAAGAAGAAATTGGTTACATCACGATGCATTTAATGGGTGCAAAGTTAAGAACTCGGCGTGGCTATATGTTAGAAGAGGCGAGTTTAGCAATCGCGATGAAAGCGCAAGAGCTCATTCGTTTTGTGAGCGATAAAATAGGGATTGATTTAACGGACGACTATCCGTTGTACGAAGATTTAATCGTCCATTTAAAACCGGCTTTATATCGTATACAACATCATATGGGCATTACTAATCCGTTGCTTCATAAAATTATGCAGGACTATAGCGAATTGTTTCATATTGTGCAACAAGGTGTACAGCATGTATTTTCAGATATAACGGTGCCGAAAGAAGAAGTTGGCTACTTAGTTCTTCATTTTGCTTCAGCGTTATTGCGCGAAAAGAAAGGGTTACGTGCACTCGTTATTTGTTCAAGCGGAATTGGGACGGCAAAAATATTAGCTACACGTCTCAAACAAGAAATTCCAGATATTTCCTATATTGAACAAAAGTCGTTTTTTGACGTTCGACATATGGATGTGCACGAATACGATTTGATCGTATCAACGATGCCACTTCATACGTCGCAACCATATTTTCTTGTGAATCCGATGTTGCCAGAAGAGGAAGTTGTTGCAATTCGACAATTTCTAAAAACGAAAACGTTTTCTGTGCGTTTTCGAAAAACGAATCCATCGAAAAAAGGGATTGAAAAAATTCGTTCGATTCACTTGGTAAGTGAGACAATCGTTCAACTGTTAAACAGTTTTTCGTTGCTCGAATTATCGTCTCATTCCATGAATGATGCATTAATGTATGCTTGCACACATCTTGAACGACATGGAGCCATTCGAACGAAAGAAATCGTCGTGAAGGAGTTGTTGCGACGGGAGCAAATCGGTGGATTAGGAATCCCGAATACTACTTTAGCGTTGTACCACGCGCGAAGCGAGGCTGTTTTGCGACCATCTTTTACGATGTATACACTAACACAACCAAAAACGATCGTCGGTATGGATCAGCAACCGATGCAAGTGAATCGTCTTTTGTTGTTGCTTGCACCTCAAGATGCGCAAGACGATATGTTGCAAGTGCTTAGTCATGTCAGTTCGCTCATTATTAAAGATGGAGAAAGTATAAAGTTATTTTCAAAAGGTAATAAAGAACAAATTTATGCGTTTTTAAGCACACAATTAGAAAAGTTTTTTTACGAACAACTTCAACATCATAAGGAGTGAATCACAGTGGCAGTGTTAGCAAAAGAAAATATTGTACTAGATGCAGATGTAAAAACGAAAGAACAAGCGATTCAATTAGCAGGACGTATTTTAGTTGAACGAGGGTACGTAGAGGAGTCTTATATCGAAAAAATGTTTGAGAGAGAAGCATTAACTTCAACATATATGGGGAATTTTGTAGCGATTCCGCACGGTACGGAAGAAGCAAAAAAACTTGTGAAACAAGCAGGTTTATCCATTGTTCAAGTGCCGAATGGCGTTGATTTTGGAGGAGGAAATATCGTCAAAGTTTTAATCGGTATTGCAGGTAAAGATAATGAGCATTTAGAAATTCTTTCAAAAGTTGCGATTGTATGTTCAGAAGAAGAAAACATTCAAAAAATGATTAAAGCAACGACTGAAGATGAGATTTTAGCACTATTAAATGAGGTGGAATAATATGTTAGCTGTCCATTTTGGAGCAGGAAATATAGGAAGAGGATTTATCGGAAGTTTATTATCTCAGTCAGGATACGATGTGGTGTTTGTTGATGTAAACGATAAAGTTGTACAAGCGCTTCAACAAAGAGGGCAATATGAAGTGATCATCGCGGGAGAGACGACAGAAGCACAAGTTGTTCGCAATGTATCAGCATTGCATAGTCAACATCAAAGACATGAAATTATCGATCAAATTGCGCGTGCTGACTTAGTGACAACAGCTGTTGGACCAAATGTGTTATCGCTTATTTCACAGACAATTGCAGAAGGATTGCAAAAAAGAATAACGGTATGTTCTCAGCCTATACATGTTATTGCTTGCGAAAACATGATTGGTGGTAGTGAGCATTTAAAGAAATATGTATGGGAACATTTATCAGAACAAGAACAAACATCTTTAAAAGATAAATGTGCATTTTTAAACTGTGCAGTCGATCGTATCGTCCCAAATCAAAGTCACGACGATCCGTTAACCGTTGTCGTTGAGCCGTTTTTTGAATGGGTCATTGAAACGAAAGAAGTGATTGGAGATATTCCACACATAATTGGAGCCCATTTCGTTGATGATTTACAACCATACATCGAAAGAAAATTGTTTACTGTGAATACAGGTCATGCGATCGTTGCTTATTTAGGATATCGTAAAAAATATGAGACGATCCATCAAGCGATGGCAGACGGTGATATTTTATCGAATGTGACAAACGCTTTACGTGAATCAGGGCGAGTACTTGTTCATCAATACGGTTGGGATGAAGCTGAACATCAAGCGTATATTGAAAAAATTGTTCAACGATTTGTCAATCCTTCTATGACAGATGAAGTGACACGGGTAGCTCGTTCGCCAATTCGCAAACTCGGACCAAACGATCGGCTCATTCGTCCAGCGATGAAATATTATGAATGCTTTGGAGAAGTTCCTACATCTTTAGCCAAAGGAATCGCAGCATTGTTGTTATTTGATTATGAAGGGGATGCAGAAGCAGTACAACTTCAACAAACGATAAAAGAAAGCGGAGTAGAAGGAGCACTTGAAACGTACGCGAAGCTCCCGTCTGATCATCCACTTGCGGTAGAAATCAAAAAACAAATGCTTTATATGTAGGGGCCATCTTTATAGATGGCTCTTTTTACTTGGACTTCTTTTTCAAAAGAGTGCGAATGATTTCGGCAATAACTCCGATAACAACGCCAAACAATGAAATAGTGAGAAAAGAAATGATGCTTGTTATATCGCTCCAGCCATCGTGCAAATCGGTAACGGAAATGAACAAGACATAGCTCATTCCTATGAGGAAAAAAGCAAAGGATATAGTGATGAACGTTGTTTTGCCGAAAAAGCCACCTATTCCGATGATGCACGATAAAACAAAGGATATAATCGCAAAGCTAATAAATTGCTTCAAGTCTATTTGTATACTGAGCAATATACGAGATACGATCAGCGTACAAAGAAAGAGAAAAAACAAAAAAATGCTAACCATATACCA
>OFGS01000135.1_pt1 | contig 20188 bp, 19 predicted proteins | sample 1521851 | NCBI WGS metagenome assembly OFGS01 (sample SAMEA3142070, study PRJEB24117) | hot springs metagenome
GTCTTTCCCTCCTTGCAGGAGATGCTGTCAGCTTTCAGTATCTCCTTCGAAGGGAAAAATATGCATTACATCATTTTGTTAAACTCTTTTCGCAATCGTTTAATAATTCGCTTTTCTAAACGAGAAATGTATGATTGGGAAATGCCTAGTAAGTCTGCGACATCTTTTTGCGTTTTTTCTTCTCCTCCGGTTAAGCCGAAGCGAAGTTCCATAATTTGTTTTTCTCTGTCGCTTAATTGATCGAGTGCGCGAAATAGTAAATTTCGGTCAATATTCGCTTCTAAATCTTTCGTAATGACGTCATCTTCTGTCCCCAATACGTCCGACAATAACAATTCGTTGCCGTCCCAGTCAATGTTTAACGGTTCGTCAAATGACACTTCGGAGCGCACTTTATTGTTGCGCCGTAAATACATTAAAATTTCATTTTCAATGCAGCGCGACGCATATGTAGCGAGTTTAATTTTTTTCTCCGGATTAAACGTATTGACTGCTTTAATTAATCCGATCGTACCGATGCTAATTAAATCTTCAATGTTAATGCCGGTATTTTCAAACTTTCGTGCAATGTAAACGACGAGACGAAGGTTTCGTTCAATAAGTAGCGAGCGCGCAGTTTCATCTCCAGAAGGAAGTTTTTGAAGCAACATTTCTTCTTCCTCTTTTGTAAGCGGCGGCGGCAACGCTTCACTTCCACCGATGTAATAAATTTCGTCCGCTTTAAGCCCTAATTTTTTTAATAGTTTGTACCATACATATGTGAGACGTAATTTGAATAACTTCATAAAAAACCTCCTTCTATTTCAGCACGATCGGCCGTATAATCATAATAATTACGAAGCTTGCGACATCACAATATGCGGATGAACGATGCAGTTGTACTCACCGTCTGCTGACAGCGATGACGGATAAAAGCCAATGAGCACTTTTTTGACAGATGTCCATTGTTTTCCGTCCGACCATTGCACTTCGTCTGGCTTGATCGCTACTAGTAGCTGTTGCTCGACGCCAACGGCACGATACGGGACGAAACGTATCCGGCTCACCCATTCGCTCGGGATGTCATCTGTGTACGTCCGTTTTTGAATCATTTGTAAAACAGCTGGAGGGAAGATGTGTGCGAACGATTGCAATTCAACGATCATCACCGGTGTATTTGTTAACGGGTCACGCAATTGATTTCCGCTATCGACTAATCCTTGCAACGATACCGTTTGTCCAAAACATGTCACACGGACAGGAATGACATGTTCAAACCGCAACTTTTTTTCGCGAATCGTTCCCATTTGCACTTTTGATAGTAGCCATAAAATCGGAAACATGATGATAACAAACAACCAACTAATGGAAGTCGAATGTGTGAGCCATCCGGATGAATAAGGCGTCATTTCACTTTGCAGCAAAAAGTGAAAGGCGACCATCCCTCCGCCAAGCATAAACGTTGCAAAATAAAAAGCGAGCACATTTTCGATAAAAAAACGAAAGCGATGAAAACCGAAACAAATCCAAACGATGACAAAAGAGATGACGAGTTTCGTTACGAAATGAGATGTCATATAAGCAAAAGGAGTGAATACGAGCAAGACGAGCAACGAGCCGAATAACGCAGAAAGCATAAGGCGCCATAAGCGCACGCGACGCTTTAGCATGATCGCTGCAAGCCATAGCAACATCGCATCGAAACAAAAATTTAATAACCATACGACATCGGCATAAATCAGCGGCATCCCCTCCTTATCTTGAAACATCTTGAAACTAGTATATAGCACTTCCAATAGAAAAGTGTGTCAAACGATGACGTCATTTCTTTAGAGATTTTGTCAAATGATGAATAAGAAAAGCGTAAAGCGCCCGCCTATCGGCGAAGAGCGCACAAGCCCCACCGAGGAGGCTGTCGCCGCCGCAGTGTGGGGCGGAGCGACTCGAGCCGATGGCGCTTGAAGCTAGACATCAATTCGAAATTTTATACTTTCTTATCTTTTTTAAAAAAAAACGCCCACGAGTCGTGAGCGTTTTTTTTAACGGCGACGATTGCGGTTGCGCAAAAAGGCTGGAATGTCAAGCGGATCTTCTACTTGTTGACCGCGTGTTGGCGGGTAGTCGACTGGTTCTTCTTTTTTCTCGCGCTTGACGCCAACAGTTGGTTTGACAACTGCTTGTCGCGTTGCTTTGGCTTGGTTAACTTCTTCGTTAAATCCTGTCGCGATGACAGTAACGATAATTTCGTCTTTTAAGTTTTCGTTAATGACGGAACCGAAAATCATATTTACATCTTGGTCCGCAGCGGATGCGACGATGTCGGCTGCTTCTTGCACTTCGTACAAGCTTAAATTCGTGCCGCCTGTAATGTTCATTAACACCCCTTGCGCACCGTCGATCGACGTTTCTAATAGCGGGCTTGAAATCGCCTTTTTCGCAGCTTCTGCCGCACGATTTTCCCCTGTCGCTACGCCGATTCCCATAAGAGCGGAACCTTTATTTGACATAATCGTTTTCACATCAGCGAAGTCTAAGTTAATTAATCCCGGCACAGCAATTAAGTCGGAGATGCCTTGTACGCCTTGACGAAGCACGTTGTCTGCTTCACGGAACGCTTCTAACATCGGCGTATTTTTGTCAACAATTTCTAATAAACGATCGTTCGGAATGACGATGAGCGTATCGACCGCTTCTTTCATCGCTGCTATACCGCTTGCCGCTTGCATCGCACGCTTTCTTCCTTCAAACGTAAACGGCCGCGTCACGACGCCAACAGTAAGCGCACCTAAATCGCGCGCAATTTGAGCGATGACTGGAGCCGCCCCTGTTCCTGTTCCTCCGCCCATGCCGGCTGTGACGAATACCATATCAGCACCTTTGAGCGCTTCTTCAATTTGTTCTTTGCTTTCTTCTGCCGCTTTTTTTCCTACTTCTGGATTTGCCCCCGCACCTAATCCGCGCGTCAATTTGGCTCCAATTTGTAGCTTAATTGGCGCTTTTGATAAGTTTAATGCTTGGGCATCTGTATTGACCGCGATAAATTCAACACCTTGTACCCCATGTTCAATCATGCGGTTGACAGCGTTGTTTCCGCCGCCGCCGACACCGATTACTTTAATTGTCGCTAACTGATCAACAGTCGTGTCAAACTCCAACATGACATAATCCTCCTAGCCATTCAAATTGTCATTCAAAAAAGTACCCGAAAAATTTCTTTACTTTATGTCCTAAATGTTCTTCTTTTTGTTTCGGTTTCGCTGGTGCTTTATGCACCTTTTTTTCCGCTTGGAAATCGTTTGCCGCTCCGGAAGAAAGAACAGGAACGTCTCTTCCTTGCAACTTCGCATTTTTATAAGCAAATTGAATTAAACCGACACCGTTTGTATATTGCGGATCGCGCACGCCAATATAATCTGGCATCGCCACGCGAACGGTATGGTTAAATATCGCTTCCGCCAGTTCTAATACGCCAGGCATATTTGCTGTGCCGCCAGTCAGTACATATCCGCCAGGCAAGTCGCGAAATCCGCGTCTTCGAATTTCTGCTTGTACCATTTGTAAAATTTCTTCTACCCGTGCCTCAATCATATCGGCAATTTCTAGCTGGGTAAATTGTTGATGTTGATCGGTGCCAATGATCGGAACGCTGAATACTTCTTCATCAGAAGCGAGATCGTAAAACGCATGTCCATGTTTTAGTTTAATGCGTTCTGCATCTTCTGTCGACGTGCGCATGCCGATCGATAAGTCTTTTGTAATATGTTCGCCACCGACCGGAAGCACGGTCGTTGCTTGTAAAAATCCTTGTTCAAAGACAGCAACCGTCGTCGAACCGCCACCGATGTCAACGAGCGCAACACCTAAATTTTTCTCATCTTTCGATAGCGCAATCGAAGCTGCCGCTAGCGGTTGAAGACATACGTCAAGCACTTGTAATCCCGCCCGTTCTACGCAACGAAGCACGTTATGTAAAGCGGTTTTTGATGCGGTAATCATCGTGCCTTCCATTTCTAAACGAACACCTAGCATGCCGCGCGGATCGTTAATTCCGTCAAGCCCATCGACGATAAATTGTTTCGGAATGACATCGATAATTTCGCGCTCCGGGGGAATGGAAACGACTTGTGCCGCTTCAATGACGCGCGTCACATCTTCATTTGTAATTTCTTTATTTTCGCTTGATACAGCAACAATCCCGTTACACGGCTGAAGTTGAATATGATTGCCATTCACTCCGACAATCGCGCCTTTGATCGTTACGCCGACCATCCGTTCTGCTTGTTCAACCGCTCGTTTAATTGATTGTACTGTTTCATCTATATCAATAATAGAGCCTTTTTTCAGCCCTTGCGATTTCACATTGCCGACACCGATAATGTTTAGCTGATCATTGATCATTTCGCCAATGATCACTTTTACACTAGATGTACCGATGTCAAGACTAACATAAAAATCGTTGCTGTTCATTCTGGTGGCACCTCCTTTACAAAATGAACGTTGCTATGTATATCAACACTATATTCCACATTCGAACAGCATTCCCTTTTTTATAAACGATTTTTTTGGCGGTTTTCTAACCATTTCGTCAGCAAAATTCGGCGGATGACAGCGATGTTTTGAAACAGGCGCACACCGAACGCAAATACAGCTGCTAAATACAAGTCTACACCAAGATGCACACCGAGAAAAGCTAAACTTGTTGCTAAAATAATATTAAAAAAAAATCCAGATACAAATACGTGCTCATCGTAAATATTTTGTAAATGGGCACGAATGCCACCAATGAGCGTATCAAACGCCGCCAGCACAGCGATCGACAAATAGCTCGAATATTCGCTCGGAATGCGCCAATCCGTCAAAAATCCGAGCAGTATGCCTAGCAGTAAACCGAGCAATGGAAGCCACATTCTTTTCACCTCCTAGCGTCTTCGACCGCTTCCATTTGTTTCACACGCACCGCACCATCGTATGGAGAGATGACGACCCTTTGTTGTGGCTCTGAAACGGTAAGGAGCAAATTTTCAAGCGCAAAATCATCAGCAATGGTTGATGCTTTTAGTCGGTTGTACATTTTTTCAGCATCGGGGGCAATCACTTTTATTTCAATTGGAAAGGAACGAAGCGGATACGAATCAACTTTCGTCACACCATTAATGTCGCGAATGACCGTTGTGTTAACGATGCGTTGATCGGCAATCGATATATGTTGAGCCCCGTACATATTTAACTGGTTCATGAGCCGACGGAGTAAATCTGCGGATATCGTATCGCTAACGGGACCAACATATGATTCATCATACATTTGCTCAATATAAAGCACGACCCCTTCGCCGACAACTTCTGTCAGTCCCGCTTCTTTTTTCAACTCCTCTACCGTTTGGCGAAGAATAGCCCCTTTATTTTCTGAACGTTGCTGTTCGTATTTTTCTAACGTCTCTTCATATTTTCGAATTTCATTTAACAGTTGCTTATGTAACTCTTGTTCTTTTTGTAAATCTCGTCTTATTTCCCATATGTCACGCGTATCGCGCACATCGGGCTCTTGGCTCGTTTGAAATTGGACAGCTAACATAAAGCCGATAATAAGCGAAACAAACGTAAAATGCCATATCGTTTTTCGCGCCAACATCGCTCCTCCTTTTATTTTTGCATAATCGGTTCCATCGTCACTTCTGACTTTTCGACAATATCTACAACAATATGATCGCTCGTCAATTGGTCTTTGACGCCACCGGCAATCGTTAACGCTGGAATGAGCACGTTCGGATCGCCGATCGCTTGAATGACAAACGGAGCTGGATGCTGTGTCCCATCAATTTCAATGACCGGACCGTTACAAACGATGTACGAACGATGCGATAGTCGCTGACCGTTAATTGCCACCGCCGATGCCCCAGCAATCCATAGTTCGTTTACAACCTGAAATACGTGTTGCTCATGAACAATATAGTTTGTCGCATTCGCTTCAGAAGGGATGTACGAAGCGTCGGATAACGTCACTTCTACTCCTTTTCCTTTTACCTTTACTTTTCCGAGATACATGCGCAACCGTTCCGCATCTTCGACGAGGTTAAAATACACTTGTTCTTCGTTTGCTAGCTCTTTTTCAATTTCGCGCACGCGTTGTTGTTTGTCAAATAGTTCTGCTTGCAGTTTACGGTTTTGTTCTTGTTGCTCGATTAACTGCTGGCGATATTCGTACTCTTTATTCCATTGGCGCTCTAATTGGCGATTGACCGCTTCTTTTTTTGTCATTTGGTAGGAGAGGACGAGCATAAAGCCTAAAACTAAACAAACGAACGATAAAACAACGTGGCTACCGTTCATTTTCATCTTTTTCATCCCCTTCATCCGTTTCGTATGGCTTGAAATATGTGCTCATCTCTAAATGAAGAACACCTTTCATCCCCGGTTGCAACTGGCTGACGATCGAAGGATAATGGACGATTTTTTCCGCAAAACGATCAATCGTCGCACTGACTTCTATGCCATCATTCATATAGACGGTAATATGTCTTCGATCAGATGGGCTCGGGGTGTAATGAATTTCTGAAATGAGGTTTAAAATCGAACTTGGCGTATGTGCCAATTGGGTAGCCATATCTTGAATAGCCTCTCCTTCTTTCCATCCAATTAAGATGGGGGCATCGCTCGGAATCGCTCGCTTCGCATCCGTTAACACTTTTCCATTCTCTAAAATCGGCAGAAACGAATGCTTGTCTAAAATGTAAGCGATGCGCTTTCGTTCGACGATCACGATGTCAATGCGATTCGGAATGCGTTTTTTCACGCTTACTTCTTTCACTTCTGGATGTTGTTGAATCCGCTGTTCGACGTCGTCTTTTTTTACTTTCCAAAAGCTTGTTTTTTTCGTCACACCGCTTAATTGAATGACATCTTGAGAAGCGATATGCCGATTCCCTTCGACGTGAATGACGGCAACGTTGCTAAGCGGAGACTGGGCATAAATGACGGCTAACAAAAGCATAAAAAAGATAGATATATATACAATGAGCAAGCGGTTTGCGCGCTGTCTTCGCTGCTCTTTTAACTTTGGTACACGTTCTTCAAGAACAACAACTTTTCCTTTTTCCATTCACTCCACCTCGGTCGATGGACCAAATCAAAATAACAAGAAAACTAACGGTGCACGTTAGCGACCGTTAGTTCATTGTCTCAAACTTTATTATAGCATAATATAGAAAAAATTAGGATGGGGAAAATGAATTACTTCCGCCCAACAATTTCAACTTCTGTTTGCAACGAAACACCATATAAATCGTAAATGGTTTTTTTCACGTAATCGATGAGCGCGAGCACATCTTTTGCTGTCGCTCCGCCTGCATTCACAATAAAATTCGCATGTTGTTCCGAAATTTTCGCTCCACCGATCGTATAGCCTTTTAATCCTGCTTTCTCAATTAACTGTCCGGCGTATTGAGGGAGCGGATTGCGGAAAATACTGCCGGCGCACGGATAGTTCCACGGTTGTGTTTCGCGGCGATAATCTTTATTTTTTTGCATCGCTGCGACAATTTCGTCGCGGTTTCCTTTTTTCATTTCGAGTGTTGCTGCCACGCAAATGCCTTTACGCTTTGTTTGTAACACAGATGTGCGATACGAAAATTCCATTTCTTCATTCGTTAACCATTCGATCGTCCCGTCTTCAAATAAAATTTGTGCTTTTTTGACGATGCGCGACATATCGGAACCGTGAGCGCCAGCATTCATATATACCGCCCCGCCAACCGATCCCGGAATGCCGCCAGCAAACTCAAGTCCAGACAATCCTTGTTTACTAATGACCGTCGCTAGTTTAATAAGCGAATAGCCACCGCCAACGGTTACCTCTGTCCCATTGATTTGTAAGTCGTCCAACCCTTCGCCAAGTTTAATAACGACGCCTTCGATCCCTTCGTCTAATACGAGCAAATTTGAACCGCGGCCGATCGCACGCCAACGGACATGATATTTTTTCACGATTTCCATCGTCTTTTTTAAACCATCTATATTTTTCGGCTCAACAAACAAGTCAGCTGGTCCGCCAATTTTCATTGTCGTATGATTTGCCATTCGTTCGTTCTCTTTCACCGTTCCAACGTTTGCTTCAAGCAGCTCTTCACGTAGTTTTTCCAATGTTCTACCTCCTCTACCTCTTTCCTATATCGTATGCAACTTATGAAATCATCTCCACCACGACGCGATATAAACGTTCTGCCGCATCGCGAATGCCTAATTGAAATGCTGCTTCTTTCATCTTTGCCAACGTTTGTTCGTCTAGCAAAATGCGATCGATATCTTCCAGTAAGTGCACACCTGTCAATTCACTTTCTAAACGGACGATCGCTGCCCCTTTCTTTTCAAGCGCCCGTGCATTTTTTTCTTGATGATTATTTGTCACATATGGGCTTGGAATTAAAATGCTCGGGATGCCGAGCGCCGTAATTTCTGCTAGCGTCGTTGCGCCCGCGCGCGCGACGATGACATCGACTCCGGCCAATACTTCTGGCATATTATGAATAAACGGACGAATGATGACGTTTGAAGGATTGCCGACATCGTTCACCGCCTTTATTACTTTATCATAATGAACGTCACCTGTAACATATAAAAATTGGTACGGTTTTTGTTCGACTTGTTGTAGCACTTGTAAAAATGCTTCGTTTATTGGGCGCGCCCCACGGCTGCCTCCAACAATAAGCACCGTCTTTTTTTTCTCATCTAATCCGAGCGATCGTTTCGCTTCTCGCCCATCTTTTCCTACGACTTCTGAAGCGCGTGGGTTTCCTGTTAACACGACTTTTTCATGCGGAAAATATTGTTTTGTTTCTTCAAAGCAAATGGCAACTTTATGAACATAACGGCTTAAAAATTTGTTCGTCATTCCCGGAATGCTATTTTGTTCATGAATGATTGTTGGGATACCTAGTTTAGCTGCCGCATACACGACAGGTCCGCACACGTATCCGCCCGTTCCGAGCACAACATCTGGCTTATATTGTTTTAACAGTGTTTGACACGTGCGTACACTTTTGATAAAGCGAGCGATTGTTTTGACGTTTTCAAAAGATAAGCTACGCTTGAATCCGCTAATGTCAATCGCATAAAACGGAATGTTTTCTCTTGGAACGATCGTACTTTCTAATCCTTTTTCCGTTCCGATATATAATACATCAACGTTTGGATGTTGTTTTTTTACTTCATGAATGAATGAAAGAGCAGGATAAATATGTCCGCCTGTTCCGCCACCACTAACTACAATTTTCATTGTTTTTCCCCCTCATCGAAAGTAACAGAAGAAGCTGACTTCATGGAAGTCAGCCTTTAATACCGCGCGTAACGACTAATGTTTAACAAGACGCCAATCGCCATAAGCATGAGCGTCAAAGACGATCCGCCATAGCTTAAAAACGGCAACGTAATGCCTGTCACCGGCATTAATCCGGTCACCACTCCGATATTAATCATCACTTGAATCGCAACCATCGCAATAATGCCGACAGCTAAAAAACTGCCGTACAAGTCCGGTGCCCCTAAAGCGATACGAATGCCGCGCCAAAGCAATAAACTAAACAAAAGCAAAACGAGCGAACCGCCGATAAATCCGAGTTCTTCCGCCAAAATAGCAAAAATAAAGTCCGTTTGGGGCTCAGGTAAGTAAAAAAACTTTTGTCGGCTTTGCCCTAGCCCGAGTCCAAATAGCCCGCCCGGCCCGATCGCATAAAGCGATTGAATGATTTGGAAGCCACTTCCTAACGGATCTTCCCACGGGTTTAAAAACGACGTAATGCGCTTGATGCGATACGGAGCAGATAACACGAGACCAGCAAACCCTGCCAATCCAAGCAAACCGAGAACGAGGAAATGACTCATGCGCGCGCCAGCGACAAAAATCATGACGACACACGTGCCGACCATGACCGTTCCCGTTCCTAAATCGGGCTGCAACATAATCATGCCAAAAGCGAGAAAGACGAGCGTCAATGATGGGAGTAACCCTTGTTTAAACGACGCGATTTTTTTTTGATTTTCAGATAAATATTTCGCTAAAAACGCGATCATCGCCATTTTCATAAATTCAGATGGCTGAATGGAAAACGCGCCGACGCCGATCCAACTTCGCGAACCGTTGCGCACCATGCCGATGCCTGGAATTAAGACGAGGACGAGAAGAATGAAACAAACGATAAGCAACACTTTCGCCCACGTGCGCCACGTCCAATAGTCGATGTTCATGAAAAAAAACATCGCTACAATGCCAACCCCTGCAAACAACAGCTGGCGCTTGGCAAAGAAAAACGAATCGTGAAACTTGTAGTCCGCCCAAATGGCGCTTGCGCTATACACCATAATGAGCCCGATCGCCAACAACGAAAATGTGATGATCATTAACAAAAAATCAGGTGCAGACTTTTTTCCATGCAATGCGGAACACCTCAATTTACTTAAAATTCGTCTTATTTAAGCTTATGCACCGCATGTACAAACATGTCCCCACGCTGTTCGAAAGTTTTATATTGATCCCAACTTGCACAAGCTGGCGAGAGTAAAACGACATCGCCCGGTGACGACCATTCATATGCGGCAAAAGCTGCTTGTTCCACATTATCGACACGTTTCACTTGCTGTATTCCTGCTTCGCGCGCAACGCGTTCAATTTTCGGTGCCGTCTGTCCGAACGTAATGACCGCTTTTACATGGTTTAAGTACGGCAATAGCTCATCAAATTCATTGCCGCGATCTAAGCCGCCCGCCAGTAAAATGACCGGTTCATGAAAAGCGCTTAACGCTTTTTGTGTCGCTAATATGTTTGTCGCTTTCGAGTCGTTATAAAATTTTCGCCCGTTGATTTCAGCGACGAATTGCAATCGATGTGGTACGCCTGTAAACGTCGTCAATACGCGGCGAATCGAGTCGTTGTCTGCACCTGCTAGTTTTGCTGCCGCAACAGCTGCTAATATATTTTCTATGTTATGCGCTCCTCGCAACGCCACATCTGCGATATCGATGATGCGCTCGTCGTGAAAATAAATGGCTCCTTCTTTCACTGTCGCCCCGTATGATAATGGCGTTTTAGCGGAAAACGGCACTTTTTGCGCGCGGCTTTTCTCCGCCAATTGCATAACGATTGGATCATCGGCATTGACGATGGCGTAGTCGGTTTCTGTTTGATTTTTAAAGATGTTTCCTTTCGCTTCTGCATACGCTTCTTTCGTTCCATGGTAGTCTAAATGCGCATCGAAAATGTTTAGCAACACCGCAATGTGCGGACGAAAACGAATTGTCCCAAGCAGTTGAAACGAAGATAATTCCATGACGATCACATCATCTTTTGTCGCCTGTTTCGCGACTTCGCACGCAACCGTTCCGATATTTCCGGCGATCAAAGGACGCCGTTTCGCTTCTTGCAACATATGAAAAATGAGCGTCGTCGTCGTCGTTTTTCCGTTTGAACCTGTAATGCCGATAATCGGCGCTTCTGACGTTTCGTACGCAATTTCCACTTCCGTAATGATCGGGATATGTTTGTCAATCGCTTTTTGTACAAGCTCGTTCGTGTACGGAATACCTGGATTTTTTACAACGAAATCAAACGGCTCATCAAGCAGTTCAAGCGGATGTCCCCCGCATACGAGACGAATGCCAAGCGCTTCTAGCTCCCGTTTTTGTTGCTCACTCGGTTCATTTCGATCATTGACGACGACATCGGCACCGAGCTCACGAAGCCGTTTTGCCGCTGCCCATCCGCTTTTTGCTAAACCTAATACGAACACTTTTTTTCCGTTATACATTATACCCACACCTCAATATAAATTCCTAAGATGGCAAACAGTAAGCCAACCGCCCAAAACGTCACAACGACGCGCCATTCAGACCAGCCGATTAATTCGTAATGATGGTGAAGCGGGCTCATACGAAAGACGCGTTTTCCTGTCGTTTTAAACGAAATGACTTGAATAATAACAGATAACGTTTCGATAACAAATACACCGCCGATAATGACTAACAATATTTCAAGCTTCGTTAAAATCGCAACGGTAACAATGGCTCCGCCAAGCGCAAGTGAGCCGGTATCGCCCATAAACACTTTCGCAGGGTGCGCGTTAAATACGAGAAATCCAAGCACCGCACCGACGACAGCAACGCTAAAAATGGCGATATCGTACTGCCCTTGGTTCCACGCCAATACAGCATATGCACCAAACGCGATCGCTGCTGTTCCCGCAAGCAAGCCGTCTAAGCCGTCTGTTAAATTGACGGCGTTCGAACCGCCAACGAGCATAAAAATAATAAGCAAAATATACGCAGCGCCTAAATCGATCGAAACGTTTGTACCTGGGATCGAAACGACCGTTGAAATGCTATAGTGTTGAAAGAAAAAGTAAAAGACGAGCGCAATGAATAATTGTCCGGCTAGTTTTTGTTTGCTCGTTAAGCCAAGGTTGCGCTTCATAACGACTTTAATGAAATCGTCAACAAAGCCGAGCAATCCGTAGCCTATTGTCACAAACAACAATAAGTACGTTTGCGCTGTCCGTTCAAAAAATAGATCGCTCATGACAAATGTCGTGATCGAAAGCGATAGTAAAATCATTAGTCCGCCCATCGTTGGCGTCCCTGATTTTTTTTGATGTGATTTTGGCCCTTCTTCACGAATGCTTTGCCCAAATTTTAATCGCCTTAAAAACGGAATGAAAATGGGCGATAACACAACGGTAATGATAAAGGCAAGCCCTGCCGTAAACAAAATGACTTTCTCGTTCATGATCGTTGCCCCTTCCTCATCTCCTATTTCTCTTTTCTTCGTTGAATAGCTTCGCGTGCGACGACACGATCATCGAAATATAACACGTCTTTGCCAATGATTTGATACGTTTCATGTCCTTTTCCTGCAATTAAAACGACATCGCCTTCTTCAGCTTGTTCAATCGCATATGTAATCGCCTCTTTTCGATCTACGATACATACGACATCTTCTGTTACCCCTTGTTTCATATCATTTAAAATGGCGAGCGGGTCTTCTGAACGCGGATTATCGGATGTAAAAATCGGCACATCGCTATATTGGACGGCGATTTGTGCCATCAATGGCCGCTTCGTCCGATCGCGATCTCCGCCGCAGCCGACGACGACAAATACGCGCTTTTTCGCAAACTGCCGAATCGTTTGCAACACATTTTCTAAACTATCTGGCGTATGGGCGTAATCGACGATGACCGTAAACGGCTGGCCAGCGTCAACGACTTCAAAGCGGCCCGGAACGCCTTCCATATGAGCGATCGCTTCAACAATCGTCGCAAGCGGAATGTTCGAGACGAGACAAGCGCTCACAGCCGCTAATACATTATACACGTTAAACATGCCGATGAGTTTCGTTTTTACTTCCACCGTTTCGGTTGGTGTAACGAGCTGAAACATCGTGCCGCTCGTTGTCATTTCAATGTTTTTCGCCATGATGTCACTTTCATGATGAATGCCGTACGTGACAACGTTGGCCGCCGTACTTTTTTTGTACTCTTCGGAAGCCGCATCGTCTGCATTTAATATCGCAAATTTTGGCCGTTGATGGTCAAAACGGTTGCCGAGTTGTGCAAACAATAGCCCTTTCGACCAACGATAATGATCCATCGTTTGATGGTAATCTAAATGATCTTGCGTCAAATTGGTGAAAACAGCGACATCAAAATCACAACCATGCACCCTTCCCATATGTAGCGCATGTGAAGAGACTTCCATCGCAGCGACGTCCACATCGGCATCAACCATTTTACGAAACATTTTTTGCAAAACGAGCGATTCAGGTGTTGTATTGTTTACATCATACGTTTCATCGCCTATTTTCATGTGAATTGTGCCAATGAGACCGGTTTTTTTTCCCGCGTGACGACATATGCGTTCAATGAAATACGTCGTCGACGTTTTTCCGTTCGTTCCCGTTACACCGATTAAATGCAGATGATGTGTCGGCTGACCGTAAAACGCATCGGCTAATACCGCTAATGCTCGCCGGCTATCGTTCACATAAATGACCGGCACAGGCAATGTGAGCGGTCGTTCCGCAATGATCGCCACCGCTCCGCGCGCTACGGCTTGTTCAGCAAAATCGTGACCGTCTACGGTAAACCCTTTGATGCATACAAACAACGAACCTTGTTGCACTTCTCTTGAGTCCATTTCAATGGATGTAATCGTTGGATTTTCTGTTACGCGTGGTGTAAAGTTATGTAAATATTGAAGCAACGTTTGTAACTTCATGCCGATCGTTCCTTCCTTTTTTCTTATATAAACAGAAAAAGAAGCCATGAGGATACTTCCTCTAGGCTTTACCGTTTCGTTCCAAAATAAACCCGGATCGTCGCTCCTTCTTTTACTTTGACTCCAGGCTTCGGCGCCTGTTCAATGACCGTATCACCTTCGCCACTACCATCTAATTTTAAGTGAAAAAGCTGTTGTTGCAAATCTTTTTTTGTTAAACCGATTAAATTCGGCACTTCGACATAGCGCGCATCGAGCCACGTCGTTTCTTTTTCAATTTGTTGTTTACGCGGTTTTACACCAAGCGCACGCAAACTATCTTCCATAATATTTCCAACAATCGGAGCAGCGACGACGCCCCCAAATTGCACCGTTCCTTTCGGATTATCGACAGCGACATATACAACAATTTGCGGATCGTCCGCCGGAGCAAAGCCGATAAATGAAACGATATGGTTATCTTTTAAATATTGACCATCTTTCGCTTTTTGTGCCGTACCTGTTTTACCGCCAACGCGATAACCATCGACAAACGCTCCCTTACCTGTTCCTTGTGCGACAACGCTTTCGAGCGCATAACGAATTTGTTTTGACGTTTCCTCGGAAATAACTCTCCGTTTTGCTTTCGGCGTTTGACGGCTCACAACCTCTCCTGTGACCGGATCGAGCCATTCTTTTGCAATGTACGGTTGATATAAAATGCCACCGTTTACTGCTGCTGCGACCGCTACCACTTGTTGAATCGGTGTAACAGCTACCCCTTGACCGAAAGCTGTCGTCGCTTGTTCGACCGGTCCGACGCGATGGAGCGGAAACAAAATGCCTTTCCCTTCTCCTTGCAAATCGATGCCTGTTTTTTCACCGAAACCGAACGCGCGAATATATTGAAATAGTTTATCTTTGCCTAGTCGATCGCCGAGTTCAACGAATCCCGGGTTGCACGAGTTTTGCACAACTTCGAGAAACGTTTGGTCGCCATGACCGCCACGCTTCCAACAATGGAGCGTCGCCCCAGCTACTTTCACATATCCCGGATCGTAAAAATGTTCTTTGAATAAATCAACTTTTTTTTCTTCTAATGCCGCAGCAAGCGTAATAATTTTAAACGTCGATCCCGGTTCATACGTGCTCCAAATCGGTAAATTGCGGTTAAAAATTTCAGGAGGAACGTGTTGAAAATCGGCAGGGTCAAACGTCGGACGGCTGGCCATCCCTAAAATTTCTCCGTTGTTCGGGTTCATCGCAATCGCAATAATGCCATCTGGGCGATATGTCGCTTCGGCGATGCTTAGCTCCCGTTCTAAAATCGTTTGGACACGCGTATCGATCGTTAATTTTAAATCGAGACCGTCCACAGGTGGCGTGTATGCGTCCGCCATTCCCGGCATGCGCTTTCCTTTTGCATCGGAATAAAATTGGACCGACCCCGGTTTGCCGCTTAGTTGTTTATCGTAATATAGTTCAAGACCCATTAATCCTTGGTTGTCAATGCCTGCAAATCCGAGTACGTGCGATAAATAGCTTCCAAACGGATAGTAACGTTTCGAGTCTTCCGCGATGTATACCCCTTTCATCCCTAAATCGCGAATTTGTTTGGCTTGCTCATTTGAAATTTTTCGCCCTTCTGGATGAATGCGTTCAATGGACGTTTTTTTCGTCACATGTTTATATGCTTTTTCGACCGGCATATTTAATATGCGTGCCAGTTCATTCGCGACTTCAGATGGATTTTCTATTTGTCTTGGAACGACGAGCACAGACGGGGCGCTCACGTTTGTCGCTAACGGCACCCCGTTGCGATCGACGATTTCTCCGCGCTCAGGCTCAAACGGAATATTTCGGCTCCATAAATCTTTCGCTCGTTCCGTTAACATATCTCCTAAAACGAATTGCACATAACCGAGACGTATATCAATAATCGCAAAAATGAGAAATCCGATCAACAAGACGGCCGTTAATCGTTTTCGAACGGTCACTGCACGCATATAGCGGAACCTCCTTACTATGTTTCAGCTCGTTCCACTATATGCTTGTACCGCTCTATATAGAACTAATCGACCGGACCGTCTACTTGTTGTTCGGAGTCTTCTTGTTGTTTTTCATCGATATGTGACGGCTTCGCAAGCTCGACAATGATATAGTCGTGTTGTTTCACAACCGCTCCCGGAGCGATATTTTGGCGAAATACGTAGCCGCTTCCGATAAAGCTCGGCTTCAACTGCAACAAGTCAGCTAGCTTCATGACATCGCGCAACGACCAGCCGGTCACATCTGGCATCATGGCGTGTCCGTCCGTTTGCAACAAAATGCGATCTGGCGCAACGACGTGTTCCCCTGCTTTCGGAAACTGCGCACGCACTTCTGTTCCTTTGCCGATGATCGTGACATTGAATCCTTGTTTTTTCAACGACTGTGCCGCTTGTTCAACCGATTGACCGACATACGAAGGAAGAGCGATGCTTTTATCTTTTTTCTCCCTCTTTTTCTGAACAGTCGGTTGAATGTTTAAATATTGTAAACTATTTTTCATGACAGGATTAAAAATCATCGATACGGGCGCCGCTCCCGTTTCCGTATATGAAATGTTTGGTTGTTGCACAGCGACATACATAATTAAACGCGGATTTTCGCGCGGTGCCATGCCTAAAAACGAGAAGATATAATTTTGATGCCCTGTTAAATATCCGCCTTTCGGATCTGGAATTTGCGCCGTTCCTGTTTTTCCTGCTACGCGATAGCCTTCAATTTGGTACGGGCGCCCTGTTCCGTTTTCAGATGTGACGACCGTTTCTAAAATGTCTAACACTTTTTCCGCTGTTTCTTTTGAAATCGGTGTATCGACAACGGTCGGTTCATGTTTTACAACCGTTTTCCCGCTGTCTGGATCAACGATGCGATCGACAACGTACGGTTTCATCATTTTTCCACCGTTTGCGATCGCCGTAGCCGCTTGAATTTGTTGGATCGGTGTCACCGATGTTCCTTGTCCGAAGCCTGTCGTCACTTTTTCAATCGGATAACGATATAAAATGTTTCCGACTTTTTCGCCCGGCAATTCAATACCTGTCGGCTCGTTAAAACGGAAGCGATGCAAATATTGTAAAAAACGATCTTCCCCTAGTTTTTCGCGCACAATTTTTGCGAATGCCACGTTTGACGAACGTTGCACCCCTTCAAGAAACGTAATTTTCCCCCAACCGACTTTATTATGGTCGCGAATGCGGTGACTTCCGACTTGATAAGAACCGGATTGATACGTCTCATTCGCTTGAAACACCCCTTCATTCACCGCGGCAGCAAGCGTAAAAATTTTCATTGTCGATCCCGGTTCGTACGGATATGCAATGGCATCGTTTAAATAGTTTTCAATATTTCTTTTGTTCGGATTAAAGCTCGGGCGAGTGCTCATCGCCAAAATCGCCCCTGTTTTCGCATCTGCCACAATGGCGATCATTTTTTTCGGAGCATATTGTTTTTCCACCGCATTCATCGCATCTTCTAAAAACGTTTGGATTTTTTTATCAATCGTCAAATATACGTCTTTTCCGTTTTGCGGTGGAACGATGGTTTCATCCGAATGAGGCAGCTTAAACCCTTGTTGGTCACCTTTATAATAGACCTCGCCATCTTTTTCTTTTAACTGCTCATGAAACTGTTTTTCAATGCCCATTTTTCCGACAATCTCGCCCGTCTCCTCATCTTTTTGCGCATAACCGACAACGTATGATGCGAACGTACCGTTCGGATAAAATCGTTTTGAATCGCGTATAAACGTAATGCCTGGAAGCTGCAACGACTCAATTTTTCGCTTAAGCGTTTGGCTAATGCTGCGACCGTTCGGACCGAACTCGACTTGATGCGCCTTTTTTTTCAAAATGCGCTCTACATCTGCTACATCCATCTTTAATAACGGGGCTAGTTTACGGGCTGTTTCTACCGGATCGGTCACGTGTTGCGGCATGTTCGGATCAAGAACGGCAGCGACCGTGTAAGAAGGAATGTCTTCTGCGATCACTTCACCGTGCCGATCAAAAATCGTTCCTCGCTTCGCTTCAAGCACTTGCTTTTTTAAATAACGTTTTTGCGCCTCAACAGCTAACACTCTTCCATCCGCTTCGCCTGTTGCTTGTAAATAAACGAAACGCCCAAACAATGTAAAAAAGAGCAAGCTAAAAAAAATGAAACATATAGCTGCTCCTCTATGTGTATGTTTATGCTTTCTCATTTGGCATCAGTCCTGCACAACTTTTACGTTGTTTTCGTTTAATGTCAAACCAAGTTCTTTCGCTTTCGCTAAAATGCGCTCATACGTGCTTAACTCTTGCACTTGTGCGTATAAATCGCGGTTTTGTTTTTGTTGCTCTTGAATGTCCGCTTGCAACTGTTGCACTTCTTTATTGACATGATAAATCGTGAACTGGTTAGAGATGATCGTGACGCTACTATATAACGCAAAGGCAAGAAACGAAACAAACACGATTTTTTCCCCGAACGTCCAACGTATGCCCCGCTGTGCCTTTTTCTTCTTCTTCGGCGCGCGTTGCACATGTTGTTCGTGTTGTTGTACTTTTTGTTGTATACGAACAGCAGCCATTCTTTTTTCTCCTCCTTTTTACAGTTTTTCAGCGATGCGCAATTTGGCAGATCGTGCGCGATGATTATGTTGTAATTCTTCTTCTGACGGGACGATCGGTTTTTTTGTAATGATTTTTAATTTCGGCTTATATTCATCGGGAATGATCGGCAATCCCGGCGGCAAGTGCGGCGTTTCACTTGCTTGTTTAAACGCGAGCTTACAAATGCGGTCTTCAAGCGAATGGAACGTAATGACGCTAATTCGCCCTCCAGGTTTGAGTAAGTCGATCGCTTGTTCAATCGCTTCTTCAAACGCGCGCAACTCGTCGTTGACCGCGATGCGAATCGCTTGAAACACCCGTTTTGCCGGATGTCCTCCCGTTCGGCGCGCCGGTGCCGGAATAGCTTCTTTAATGATTTCGGCGAGCTCGGTCGTCGTTTCAATCGGCTTTTGCTTGCGCGTTTGCTCAATTTTACGAGCGATCGCTTTTGAAAACTTTTCTTCGCCATATTGGAAGAAAATTTTTACAAGCTGCTCATACGACCATGTGTTCACGACATCATACGCTGTTAACGTTTGCTCGCGGTCCATGCGCATATCAAGCGGCGCTTCATGTTGATAACTAAATCCTCGCTCTGGCATATCTAACTGCGGAGATGATACGCCAAGATCAAACAAAATGCCGTCTACTTCATGCACACCGTAAAGGGCTAGCTGTTGTTTCATATAGCGAAAGTTGCTTTTAATAATCGTAAACTGACCGCTATATCGTTCAAGTTTTTGTTGTGCATGATGGATCGCTACATCGTCTTGATCGAAGGCGAACAATCTTCCTTCTGGCGATAATTGCGATAATAAATATTCGCTATGTCCAGCTCCACCGAGCGTACAATCTACATATGTACCGTCTTTTTTAATATTTAATCCGTCAACCGTTTCTTTTAATAATACCGTTACATGATGAAACAACGATGTCACCTACCTCGATTCCACTTGCTTTATAAAAAATGAGTGCAATTGTATTGTACCATCATTTCACTAAATTCACTACTTACTTCCGAACTATTCTATTGTACATAAAAAAAATCCTGTGCGCGACAGGATTTTTTTATCGACGAAAACAGTTAAATATATACAATTTTATGCATCCCATTCCAACGATAATCGACATGAAGAAGGCGGGAGGCAAAGTCTAGTCCATAGCGATTCATATAATAAATGATGTTCCAGACGCGCTCTTGTGGCATATTGTTCGGGCGAAGCGACAGTTCAATGCGCTCATATTTGCGCACGTGCACATCATGTTTTTGCAACATGCGTCTTGTAATCAATTGTTGAAGATAATCGATTTGTGTCTCGATCCGTTCGGCATTTTTC
>OFGS01000136.1_pt1 | contig 20129 bp, 30 predicted proteins | sample 1521851 | NCBI WGS metagenome assembly OFGS01 (sample SAMEA3142070, study PRJEB24117) | hot springs metagenome
GTTGGAAAAACAAACTGTTTTGTATTGTAAGGCAATAACTCGTATAATGGGTAATGTACATTAACGAGTGGAGCGTGAAAATGATGTCAACAAAAGAACAGCACCTTCGCAAACCAGAGTGGTTAAAGATAAAGTTAAATACGAATGAACACTATACGGGCTTGAAAAAAATGATGCGTGAAAAACAATTGCATACTGTATGTGAAGAAGCGCGTTGCCCGAATATTCATGAATGTTGGGCTGTTCGTCGAACGGCAACGTTTATGATTTTAGGGGACGTATGCACGCGTGCTTGCCGCTTTTGTGCTGTCAAAACAGGATTGCCAACTGAATTAGATTGGCAAGAACCAGAGCGTGTGGCTGAATCTGTTCGTTTAATGAATTTAAAACACGTTGTCGTCACTGCAGTAGCTCGCGACGATCTAAAAGATGGCGGAGCAGCTGTATTTGCGGAGACTGTGCGTGCCATTCGTCGGAAAAATCCGTTAACGACAATTGAAGTATTGCCATCGGATATGGGGGGCATATATGACAACTTAAAAACGTTAATGGATGCACGTCCTGACATTTTAAACCATAATATTGAGACGGTTCGCCGCCTTACTCCACGTGTTCGTGCACGTGCAACGTATGAACGTTCACTTGAATTTTTACGCCGCGCAAAAGAGATGCAACCTGACATTCCAACAAAATCAAGCTTAATGGTTGGACTTGGAGAGACGAAGGAAGAAATTTTAGAGGCGATGGATGACTTACGGGCGGTAGGAGTGAATATTTTAACAATCGGCCAATATTTACAGCCGACAAAGAAACATTTAAAAGTAGAGAAATATTACCATCCTCATGAGTTTGTGGAATTAAAAGAAATTGCGTTAGCCAAAGGATTTAGCCATTGTGAGTCTGGTCCTCTCGTTCGCTCTTCTTATCATGCTGACGAACAAGTACAATCGGCAAAAGCAGTGGAGTAAATATATAAAGGATGCCCCCTCAAATCGAGTGGGACATCCCTTTTGTTCATTTCATCATATTCATTTCTTCGCGTTGCACACCGTTTTCGTTTTCGCCACTACTTATTTTTTTGCCTTGAGGCGATTTAAGCATTTCATTGATCGTCTGTTGCAAAACTTGATCGACATTTTGGTTATTTGCATCTAAACGGCCAAAGCGTTCAATATCTTGAAACATGCGTGGATTGTCGGAAACATACACGTGATAATAACGCGGTACGACAGAAATGGCTGTTTTTTTCACTTGGTCAGCTGTTTCAAATCGGTTTGTACTGTCTGTTTTGTAAACAACAAAGACGGTATCGTCTGTAACAAGTGTCCCGACATCATAAACGTTCGGAAGTTGTGTGCATAATTTACTGATTAAATCAGCGACATTTTCACGATTTAATACAGGCATGGTCGCATATTGCGTTGTGTCCCCTGGGATGGGGCTTTTTTGATGACGGACGTAGCCGAAATTTGTTAGACGTGAATCAAGTCCGTTTCGCACACCATGCGCGTTATATAAATCGTTTCGTGAACGAACGTTAATCGTTGTTCCGCTTTTTTCATACAAAGATGTTGGTTCATTTGTTCCAGCACATCCGGATAATAAAGCGATGGCGCTTACTCCTGTAATGATCCATGTTTTCCGCAAAGCAACTCCCCCCTTCTTTTTTATTATTCGTTTTATTGAGCAATTCATAATGGTCATTGCTTGGGGGAAAGACATGTTTTATGATAGAAATGGAAAGAAGAGGTGAGGACGATGATTTGTATTCATCATACGTGCTACGAACTTATAGAAAATGTGCGCAACGGTTTCAATGAAGAAGCATTTCGGGCACGTTATACAGATATTTTAAATAAATATGATTACATTGTTGGGGACTGGGGATATAACCAACTTCGTTTACGCGGTTTTTTTGACGATCACAATCAGAAGGCGACATATGATACGAAGATAAGTACGTTATCGGAATATTTGTTTGAATATTGCAATTTTGGTTGCGCATATTTTGTGTTGCGTAAAGTGAAAAAATAGGTCAAGTATTCTGACCTATTTTTTCATGAATATGGCTGTTGTCCATTTTCATCTGGATCATCGTGCATCGGATGAGCCCCAGGGTCTTGGCGTGGGATGTTTTGATGAAGCGATTTATATTCGTAATTAAATGCACTGTAATATCGTTGTCCTTTTTGCCAAGGTGTACTTTTGTTTTGAACAGGCTCATGTTCACCACGCGGGGCGCCATACGGACCTTCTGGCAGCGTTTCTGGAACGAGAAAGTTTTTCCGCGCTTCTACTGTTGAAAAATCGTGGTATGTTTCATCGGTCATGTACGACCCTCCCTTCGTTTTTGTACATAGCGTTCCACTTAACCGACAATTTCATGTAAAAAACTTCTCAACTCATTTGCTTCTTCTTCGTTTAAATGATATACATGTTCAATATATCCCGGTTGTTGCAAGTCATCTGAACCGATAATGGCATATCGGTTGCTTTGTAAATCGAGTACGAGCACTTTTCCATAAAAGCGGTCTGTCTGGACGATCGCTAAGTCAAATCGTTCTTCTTTGCCAACGAAGCTGACGAACCGCGTTTTCGTATCAACTGTCTCATCATATAAAAAGAACTTCTCCATATAAAATCCTCCATCCGTTTTTGTTTGCTTCTTCATCTTATCAAAAATATGTTAGATGTGTAAAAGAAAGCGCTATGCTAAAATAAAGGAAAAAGCAGAAAGGAAGATGGGAGATGTATTTTGTTGATCGACAAAAAATCGAAAAAACATTGACATATATGGAGCAAACTGTTCGCTATGTCGAACAATCGTTTCACACACCGATCGAAAAGCTCGCTCTTGAGCGTATCGGACACGTCATCATCGAATCGATCATTGATGTGGGAAATGCGATGATCGACGGTTTTATTATGCGCGATCCGGGAAGTTATGAGGACATCATTGACATTTTAGTTGATGAACGTGTTGTTTCCGCCGAGGAAGGCGAGGCATTAAAACAAATCATCCATTTTCGTAAAAAGCTTGTTCAACAGTATATCGACGTACCGCATGTCGAATTGTTGGAAGTGTTACAGCGTTATAAACATGTTCTTCAATCGTTCCCTGCTTCTATTCGTTCGTATTTACAAAACGAACTCGGACCCGTGTCCGCCTTTTTAAACGAAAATGTTTAAAAATTGTGCACATAGGGGAAATCGTGTAAAATGGAAGTGGGTGAAAAATGATGCGAAAAAAAACCTCTTCCACGAAAGAACAAATTTTAAATATGTTGAAAGTGCAGAAGCGGCTAACGGTCGGTGAAATGGCAGAGCAACTTCAAATTACAGAAATGGCTGTACGCCGTCATTTGACCGCACTTGAACGAGAAGAGCTGATTGAATCGACGCTTGTTCGTCAGCCGATGGGAAGGCCGACAAACGTATATCAATTAAGTGCTAAAGGACACCAACGGTTTCCCCGCCATTATCAGCAAACGATGCTTGACTTTTTAGCTGATTTGGAACAAATGGGCGGCAAGCAAATGGTAGTCGAGTTGTTTCAAAACCGGCAAGAACGGATGAAAAAGTTGTATGAGCAGCAGCTCGGCGATAAATCGTTTGATGAAAAAATAAAAGAACTCGTTGCAGTTCAAAACGAGCAAGGGTATATGTCTGAGTTATTACAACATGACGACGGTTCATTTGAGCTAGTCGAGCATAACTGTCCTATTGCCGAAGTAGCTCGAGCGTATCCGATTGCTTGTGAATGTGAGCGACAGCTGTTTGAAACGCTCATTCATGAGGCGGAGGTCGTGCCGAAGACGTGTTTAGCGGACGGCGATGATGCGTGCCGCTATCATATTAAGCGAAAAAAATGAACAATCGTTGACATTCGTTGCTCCTTCTTTGACAAGTGCATTTGTTTTGCGTTAAAGTTTGAACGTGCAAGTTGTCAAAAGGAGTGGCGAAAGTGAAAGCATACCAAGGTTATTTAATTGATCTAGACGGTACAATGTATCGTGGAACAGAACGGGTTGAAGAAGCATGCGCATTTGTCCATCGTCTTCATGAAAAAGGAATTCCATATTTGTTTGTAACGAATAATTCTTCGCGTACGCCAGAACAGGTGGCAGAAAAACTGCGTCGATTTGATATCCCGGCAACGAAAGATCAAGTATTTACGACAAGCCAAGCAACTGCCAATTACATTTATGAAAAAAAGCCAAACGCTTCTGTTTATGTCATTGGAGAAGATGGTATTCGTCAAGCGCTTGAGGAGAAAGGTTTTACATTTGCGAACGAAGATGCTGAAGTGGTTGTTATGGGCATTGATCGTAGCATTAATTATGAAAAGTTAGCAATCGCTTGTTTAGCTGTTCGCAATGGGGCGATGTTTATTTCAACGAATGGGGACATTGCCATTCCAACCGAGCGAGGGCTGTTGCCTGGGAATGGCTCTCTCACATCTGTTGTTGCTGTATCGACACAAACAAAGCCTATTTTTATTGGCAAACCAGAAAAAATTATTATGGAGCAAGCACTTGAAGTACTTGGTGTTCCAAAAGAAGAAACGTTAATGGTCGGAGATAATTATGATACCGATATTATGGCAGGGATGAACGCAGGAATCGACACTCTCCTTGTTCATACAGGGGTAACGACGAAAGAGATGTTGCAAACGTATGATCGACAACCAACATATGTTGTCGATTCGTTAAAAGAATGGATGGAACGTATATAAGAAGGTGCCAAATTAAGGCACCTTTTTTATTCGACATGGGCTGCGCGGTGAGCGAGACGGCTTGAAGCGGCAGCCGCAATTGCCCCGACAATATCGTCTAAAAATGTATGACATTGACCGGACGATTTATCATTTAGTTGTTTTAAAATACCTGGCTTTTGTTTATCAATGTATCCGTAATTTGTAAAGCCGATGGAACCGTATACGTTGACGATGGATAGAGCTAAAATTTCGTCCACCCCATATAACCCTTCGTCTTTTTCGATAAACGATTGCAGTGGTTCTTGTAACAGTCCTTTTTCTGCTAATATGTCGAGTTGAATGCCGGTGAATAGGGCGTTTTGTACTTCGCGTTTCGCAATGACTCGGTTGACGTTATGAATGCATTCATCCATTTTCAAATCCGGATGATATTTCGATTGCAAGTAATAAACGAGCTCAGCGATATGCTCGATTGTTACACCTCGATCAGCAAGCCATTGTCGCGCAATTTGCTCCATTTTCCCTATTTTCTTTTCCTCCATCCACTTCACCTATTTCTTTTTTTTTTATTTTTTACAATGTATGTGCTCTTTTTATGAAACGTGCGTGTATTTCCTCTCTCATATGAAGTTTATACGTATTTTTTAAACATATACATGAAAGAAGGAGGGATGTGCATGGATTATTATTTTCGTATCGATCAGATCAAGCCAGTAGACGAACGCTTCATGATTCATAGTGGAAACGATATATATGTCGCCGTGCCAACAAATGAGAAAGAAAGCGACATACAGCAATTATATTACATGGCGATGTATATGCGAGCGCAAGGTGATGAAACGGTTGCGACGTTGCTCCCAACGAAAACAGGTCAGTTTGTTGGAACGTTGCAAGGAACACGAGTGAGCGTGTGGAAAATAGAAAGCCGAATGAAAACAGAGGATGTCGCCCAACAACTCGCCTTATTTCATCAGCGCGGACGCACATATCCGTATGCGGTGTCATCGCGAAGTCGATTTGGGCAATGGGGAGAACTGTGGGCGCAACGTATTGATCAACTAGAACAGTTTTGGAAGTTACAAGTGAAGTCTTCTGAAAAAAGTGATATAGATAAACGATTTATCGAGACGTTCCCATATTATTTAGGTTTAACTGAGAATGCCATTCAATATGTCGTCGACACACAGCTAGACGAGGTTCCGATGCGTAGCGACATGCCAACCATTTGCCATGAACAGTTTTCGCCACAAACATGGGAAAGTGGAAAAATACCGACAGATTGGGTATTTGACCATGCGAGTCGAGATCTGTCGGAATGGATTCGAACACAATGGTTGCTAAAAAAAGAAGATAAAGAAGTTGTTCACTTTTTACAAACGTATGAGCATATTCAATCGCTTAGCCGATTTTCATGGCGTATGATTTATGCCCGTTTATTAATGCCAATCCACTATTTCCAAGCGATTGAAAATTACTACGGATCGCAACATGGACGTGATGGGCAATTATTGCGACAAATATTTGCAGAGGTCGACATATACGAACAAAAACTTCGGCATTTCCATGATATCACGACGATAGCTATTCCACGGCTCGATTGGTTATAAATATGGTAAAATAAAGTGAAAAGTATGTTTAAGGGAGTCGAGGTTATGGGGAGACCGTACGTTTTTATTACGAGACAACTACCAGACGATGTTGTTGCTCCGTTATGTGACAAATATCATGTGAACATGTGGCCGCATGAGGACATCGCTGTGCCGCGCGACGTATTGCTTGAGGAAGCGAGCAAGGCAGAAGCGTTAATTACGATGTTATCTGATCGCATTGATGAGAAGCTGCTGAAGCAAAGTCCGAAGCTTCGCGTGGTGGCAAATGTGGCGGTCGGCTACGACAATATCGACGTAGAGGCAGCGAAAACATATGGAGTTATCGTTTGTAACACTCCTGATGTGTTAACAGAAACGACAGCAGATTTAACATTTGCCTTACTGCTAGCAACAGCGAGACGATTAATTGAAGCAGCTGAGTTTGTCAAAGAGGGGAAATGGAAAAGTTGGAGCCCTCTTTTACTTGCAGGAACGGACGTTCATCATAAAACGATAGGGATCGTTGGTATGGGGAAAATCGGTCAGGCTGTTGCACATCGGGCTAAAGGATTTCATATGCACGTGCTGTACTATAATCGTTCACGAAATATTGAGGCAGAAAAGACGCTTGATGCGACGTATTGTTCTTTTGATGAATTGCTGAGGCGATCTGATTTTGTCGTCTGTTTAGCTCCGTTGACGAACGAAACGTATCAATTGTTTAACCGTGCCGCGTTTGCGAAAATGAAATCATCAGCCATTTTTATTAATGCAGGACGCGGGGCGATCGTTGATGAAGAGGCGCTATATGATGCTTTAATTCATCGACGCATTGCCGGCGCAGGGTTAGATGTGTTCGCACAAGAGCCGATTCGTTCTGATCATCCGCTTCTGCAACTACCAAACGTTGTTGCACTCCCCCACATAGGAAGTGCGACGAAAGAAACGAGATATGCAATGATGCATGTATGTTGCCGCAATGTGATGGCTGTCTTGGAAGGAAAAGAACCATGTACACCTGTGCGTTAGAGCCAATAGGCTCTTTTTTTATTTTTTTAGAAAATTTTTAAACATAAAACGTTTTCATATGATACGATAGTGAAAATAAGGATTGTAAATGAAATGGAGATGTTCTATAATGTCTACTATATAAAAACAAATGTTCACTACAGAAAAACAAGAGGTGGGGAAGATGGTAAAAAGCGTGTCAGTTGGATTATTAGGATTAGGGACGGTTGGTAGTGGTGTTGTCAAAATTATTAAAAATCATCAAGATAAATTGATGCACCAAGTCGGTTGCCCTGTAGAAATTAAAAAGGTTGCCGTTCGCGACCGCGATAAAAAGCGAGATGTCGCTTTGCCGGAGGCGGTATTAACGACAAATGTAGAAGAAGTGATTCATGACCCAGACATTGATGTTGTCATTGAAGTGATGGGGGGCGTCGAAGAGACGCGTCAATATATACTGACGGCATTAAAAAATGGGAAGCATGTCATCACAGCGAATAAAGATTTAATGGCATTGTATGGAACAGAATTACTTTCCGTTGCTTCTGAGCACGGCTGTGACTTGTTTTACGAGGCGAGCGTAGCCGGCGGTATTCCGATTTTGCGCAGCCTCGTAGATGGGTTAGCTTCTGATCGAATTACAAAAATGATGGGAATTGTTAACGGTACAACGAATTACATTTTAACAAAGATGAGCAAATTCCACCGCGCGTACGATGAAGTATTAGCGGAGGCGCAGGCACTCGGTTATGCTGAAGCCGATCCAACGGCGGATGTGGAAGGGTTAGACGCAGCAAGAAAAATGGCGATTTTAGCTCGACTTGGTTTTTCAATGAACATCGATTTGCAAGATGTGTACGTGAAGGGGATTACGGAGATTACGGAAGAAGACTTAAACTATAGCAAACGACTCGGTTATACGATGAAATTAATCGGTATTGCCCATCGAGACGGCGATAAAGTCGAAGTTAGTGTACAGCCGACGTTGTTGCCAGAGACGCATCCGCTTGCGTCGGTAAACGATGAATATAACGCGGTTTACGTTTACGGTGAGGCGGTTGGCGAGACGATGTTTTACGGTCCAGGGGCAGGCAGTTTGCCGACAGCGACATCTGTCGTATCTGATCTCGTTGCTGTCGTGAAAAACATGCGTCTTGGTGTGAATGGAAGAAGTGCAGTCACTCCACAATACGATAAGCAGTTAAAAGAAGATAGCGAAATATATTCGAAGTATTTTTTACGCATTCATGTAAAAGATCAAGTCGGGGCGTTTGCAAAAATTACATCGCTCTTTTCGGAAAGAGGAGTGAGCTTTGAAAAAATTTTACAATTGCCATTAAATCAAAAAGATTTAGCCGAAATTGTTCTCGTTACACACCAAGCATCGTTAAAAGACTATCGTGATGTATTACAGCAGTTGAGAGATTTAGAAGTTGTAGAAGAAGTGAAAAGTTCTTATCGAGTAGAAGGGGAAGGTGCATTGTAATGTGGAGGGGATTGTTACATCATTATCGCGACTATTTGCCGATCACAGACAAGACGCCGATGTTATCGTTACATGAAGGGAATACACCACTTATCCCGCTTGCTCACTTATCAGAAAAACTCGGTGTGGAATTATACGTTAAAACAGAAGGAGCAAACCCAACAGGATCGTTTAAAGATCGCGGAATGGTTATGGCTGTGGCGAAGGCAAAAGAGGAAGGAAGCGATACAATCATTTGCGCATCGACAGGAAATACGTCTGCAGCAGCGGCAGCTTATGCTGCACGAGCAAATATGCGTTGCATTATTATCATTCCTGATGGGAAAATCGCGCTCGGAAAGTTGGCGCAGGCGGTCATGTATGGTGCAGAAATCGTTGCAATTCAAGGGAACTTTGACCATGCATTAAAAATGGTACGCCGTTTGAGTGAGATGGCTCCGGTTACGCTCGTTAATTCAGTAAACCCGTATCGGATCGAAGGACAAAAAACAGCTGCTTTTGAAATTTGTGAGCAACTCGGGGAGGCGCCTGATGTTCTTGCCATTCCAGTTGGGAATGCGGGAAATATTACGGCGTATTGGAAAGGGTTTAAACAGTTTCATGAAAAACACGGAACGAAATTGCCGCAAATGCGGGGTTTTGAAGCTGAAGGTGCAGCCGCCATTGTGCGAAATGAAGTAATTGAACATCCTGAGACGATTGCAACGGCGATTCGCATTGGTAATCCAGCTAGTTGGGAATACGCTGTTCAAGCTGCCAACGAATCAGGTGGAAAAATCGATGAGGTAACAGATGAGCAAATTTTAGAGGCGTATCGTTTACTTGCGCGCGAAGAAGGAATTTTTGCAGAACCTGCTTCGTGTGCATCGATAGCTGGCGTGATGAAGCAAGTGGCAAGTGGCGAAATTAAAAAAGGTAGTCGCATTGTTGCAGTGCTAACTGGAAATGGATTGAAAGATCCAAATGTAGCGATGGAAGCGATGAACATTCAACCGACTGTCCTTCCAAATGATGAGAAAGTTGTGTTTGCTCACATTCAAGGAGTTGTTCTTCAATGAATGATGGTGAAATGTTAAAAATTGTTGTGCCCGGAAGCACAGCTAACCTTGGACCCGGCTTTGATTCGATCGGATTAGCTGTATCGCTTCATTTAACGTTAGAGGTAGTGCGCGCAAAAACGTGGGAATTTATCCCGAAAACGACTGAAGTAAAAAGCATTCCAACCGGGGAAAGCAATTTCATTTATCAAGTAGCAAGTAGGTTGGCAAGTCAGTATGGTGTTACGCTCCCTCCTTGCCGCGTGTTTGTGTCAAGCAACATTCCTTTCACGCGTGGTCTCGGAAGTAGTGCTGCGGCGATTGTGGCAGCTATTGAGCTCGCAAATGAGCTCGGACATCTCTGTTTGTCCCAAGAAGAAAAGATGAGGATAGCCACCATATACGAAGGTCATCCTGATAACGTTGGCGCCTCTTTATATGGTGGGTTGGTGATTGGTAGCTATGTAAAAGAACGTACGCATGTTGTGCACGTTCCGCACATCCCGATAGATCTCATTGCGGTCATTCCGACATATGAACTGGAAACGAAAAAGTCACGTACTGTTCTTCCAAGTGAGTTCACACGTGCACAAGCAGTGGAGGCAAGCGCTGTTGGAAACGTGCTCGTAGCCGCATTGCTGACGCAAAACTGGTTACTTGCGGGGGAGATGATGGATGCAGATCTTTTTCACCAGCCATATCGGGAACGTCTCGTACCTGAATTGAAACAAGTTCGTGCAGTGGCGAGGCGGAGTGGAGCATTCGGTGTCGCATTAAGCGGCGCTGGTCCGACTGTACTTTGTTTTGCTGAACAAGGGTGTGGAAAAAAAGTATATGATGCTATACAACTGGCATTTCCTCACAATGACGTACGCATGTTGTCAGTAGAGACAACAGGTAGTTGCGTATATAAAATGGCGTTAGAAAAATAAGCATTTCCTAACGTAAAAAGGGCGTCCATTGTTGTTGGACACCCTTTTTGTCATTAAAATACTTGTTCTACTTCAACGACGCCAGGAACTTCTTCAAGCAATGCGCGCTCGATACCAGCTTTTAATGTAATGGTCGAACTTGGGCAGCTTCCGCAAGCACCAAGAAGACGAAGTTTCACGACACCGTCTTCAACATCGACTAATTCACAATCTCCGCCATCGCGAAGTAAAAATGGGCGAAGTTTATCTAATACTTCTTGTACTTGTTGTTTAATATCTTGATCTGCCATTTTCATCGACTCCTTTCACTAATTTTATTATAATCATCATGATGAAAAAAATCTATTAACGTTACTTAACTTTTTTCCAGGGGAGAGAATGAATATGATTGAAATATGTGTGTACGGAGCGGATACAGTTTGTGCTTCTTGTGTCGGTGCCCCGTCATCAAAAGATACGTATGAATGGATTCAAGCTGCAGTTTCACGAAAATATCCGAATCGTGCGTTTCAGTTCGTTTATGTTGATATTTTTTCGCCACCGGAAGACGATGAAAAGCGTCAATTTGCGCAAAAAGTAATCGACGAAGATTTATTTTATCCGGTTGTTGTTATTGATGGAGAAATGGTTGATGAAGGGAATCCAAAATTAAAAAACATTTATGAAGCGATAGAAAAAAGGGCGGAGTAATTCGCCCTTCATCTCAATATCCGTTATGGTACTTATACATCCATAGTACGCCTGATTTCAGGAGGCGTGGGACGCGTCCAGTCAGCGGACGATCAGCAACGAGGCCGAACCCGTGTTTTTTCCCTAACGATCCTAAAACACCTTTTAATTTAATTGGCGGAAATTCGCTCGGCGGTTCTTCACCTTTCCAACGTTTTTGCAGTACTTGAGTAATTTGCTCTGCTTGTCCTTCAGCTAATTGTGCACTCGGAGCGTGCGGCAAACTTGCGCAATCTCCAACAACATATACGTTTTCCATATGCGGAATATGGTGCCGTGGTGTGAGCAACACACGTCCTTGACTGTCTTTTTCGACGTTAAGTTCCCGAACGACACGATTCGGTTGAATGCCGGCAGTCCATACAATGGCATCGCAGTGGATCGCTTCATTGTGATTATATAGCGTATGTTCTTCGACCTTCGTAATGTTTGATTGACGAATGAGTTCGACACCGTGAGAATGAAACCATTGCTCGACGTAGTGGCTTAATCGTTCAGGGAACATAGACAAAATGCGCGTGCCACGGTCAAATAATTTTACGTGTAAATCCGGACGACTTTCAACGAGTTCACTTGCTAATTCTACACCGCTTAATCCAGCACCGACAACTCCAACGATGCTATGCGGTGGGAGATTGTTCAACTTTTGATACGTTTCTCTTGCTTTATCGATCGTTTGAATGCTATAAGTAAAAATGTCTGCACCAGGTATACCGTGATATTTATCTTCACAGCCTAACCCGATGACTAAATCGTCATATGGGATACACGATCCGTCTTGAAGATGGACGACTTCATGATGTAAATCAATTTTTTTTACCTCGCCGAATATATACGATAGGCGAGGGTGTTCTGGAAATGGGACGCGAATGTGCTGGTCACTAATCGTTCCAGCAGCTAAAGCATAATACTCTGTTTTTAAACAATGATATGGAACGCGATCAATTAGCGTAACACGAATATGTTCTGGTAAATTTGGAAGGATGCGGAGTAGTATACGCATATTTCCGTATCCGCCACCAAGTAGCACGAGGTTTCTCATGGAAGCTTTCCCCTTTTGATAAAATTCGACCATTAAAAGTATAGCGAAATTGTGACAAAATAACAACATTTTTTCGAAAAACGTGACGAATTAAGATGATTTTTATATGTGAATATTACATGATTTTTTGTAAATGTGATACAATAATAAGATTGAGGTGAACACATTGCTACAACCAATCGTGGAGTTTTGTATAAGCAATTTAGCAAATGGGTCACAACGTGCGCTAGAGCAACTTGAAAAAGATCCAAATTTAGATGTTATCGAATATGGGTGTTTAGGCTATTGTGGAAAATGCGCGAACATGTTGTTTGCGATGGTAAATGGAGAGATTGTGACAGCAGAAGACGCTGAGCAACTTGTTGAAAAGATTTATGCATATATTGAGGAAAATCCAATGTTTTAGGGGGCTATTGCGCCCCCTTTTTTTCTTCGCGAATGTCTTGCCAACGGTCGTAGGCCATATTGACAATTCCTTTTTCAATCGTTTCTTTTTTTCTTGCGATGACACGGGAAAAATAAATGATGGCTTGTTTTTCATTACCTAGCCGACGATATAATTCCCCGATTAAATACAATATACGCACCTCGGACATATGCGTATGAACAAAGTCGTCTGCTTCATAGGAAGCAACGTATTGTTCGAGTGCGAAGCGCATACATCGCTTTTCTTCTTCATGCTTTTGCTTTGACCGATACAACCATGCAAGGCGCATATAAAGCCCCGCAATTGCGATATGCTTTTCTGTTTTCAGTGTTGCACAATAAATCCCAAGTTTATATGTATCGACTGCATCACGAAATGTGCGCACTCCACCGTAATTTTTTCCACGCCAATTGGCGCGCACATGTTGTTCGATCGTCTCAAGCGTGCGAGGGGGGAAATATGTCGAAAATTCTTCTGTTGCTGCAAATCCACAATGAGGGCAAACATGTACATAATATAAAAGCGGATTTGCTTCTTCGCTCGCGTAATGTGAGCAAAAGTCAGTATCGTGCTGAATGGGACGAATGAAACGTGAACGAACTTTTTTCGTTGTATATGTTTGTTTACAAACGAGACACGTGACGTTACGATCATATAAAATATCCATGGTGTTCCCCCGCCTTATATGATTGATAGTAACATTATACTATATGTTTCCGGTACTGCTTGTGACTTTTTGTTTATTTGTAAAAAAGTTGTCACGTTTATCATCACGATGTATAGTTTTATTAAACATATATGGTGGAGGGGCAGCATGAGAAGTTTTTCATTCACGAAAATGCATGGATTAGGAAATAGTTATATTTATGTGAATATGTTTAAAGAACGTTTATTAGAAGAGGAGTTACCCGATATTGCTAGACGTGTGGCCAATGTGCACACAGGAATCGGTTCGGATGGACTCATTTTAATTTGTCCATCCGATGTGGCTCCCGTTAAAATGCGTATTTTTAATAGCGATGGATCAGAAGGGAAAAACTGTGGCAATGGGTTGCGGTGTGTGGCAAAGTACGCATATGAGCATGGAATTGTTCGCGATGAACAATTTGAGATTGAAACGTTATCAGGTCTTGTTGAAGCGCGCCTTTTCGTTGAAAATGGAAAGGTAAGCAGCGTAGAAGTGAATATGGGGAGACCGCGGTTATCTCGCGAAGAAATACCGATGGTTGGAAAAGAAAAAGACATGGTCATTAATGAACCGATCGAGTTTGCGGGGCATACGTATTACATGACCGGTGTATCAATGGGCAATCCACATGCGGTGTTTTATGTTGATCATATTGAGCGAGCTCCAGTTACGACGCTCGGGCCGATCATCGAAAAAGATGTTCGCTTTCCAGAAGGAATTAATGTCGAGTTTGTAGAAGTGGTCAATGACCGCGAGATTCATTTTCGTGTATGGGAGCGAGGGTCTGGCGTGACGCAAGCGTGCGGTACAGGAGCATGTGCGGCCGTTGTAGCATCAGTGTTGAATGGGAAAACGAAACGAAATGAAGAAACGGTCGTACATTTGGCTGGTGGAGATTTGTATATTACGTGGAAAGAAAACGGCGATGTTTTTATGCGTGGAGGAGCAGAAACGATTTGTACAGGTGTATACTATTATTAAAAGGAGTGGTGAGTGATGGAACAAATCGTTGTATTGACAGAAAAAGCGGTTGAGCAAGTGAAACAGATGATGAAGGAAAGCGGAGAAGAAAACGCTTATTTCCGTGTCGGTGTTTATGGCGGAGGATGTAGCGGTTTGTCTTATGCGATGGGATTTGATCATAATAAGCGTGAAGATGATTACGAGTTTGACCAAGACGGTTTACGTATATTGATCGACAAGGACAGTGCACTTGTGTTAAAAGGAACGACGATTGATTACGAGCAAGGAGCGATGGGTGGGGGATTTACGATTCATAATCCGAACGCGATCGCTTCATGTGGTTGTGGTTCATCGTTCCGTACGGCAACACATGCTGGCACGCCTGAGGAATGTTAAAAAGGCCCCATATAGAGGCCTTTTTCTCTTATTCAAACATCGATGTAGAATGAAGAGGCTGCACTTTTGCGCTCGGATCGATATATGATTTTGCGTTGTTGACAGCTGTTGGCGCTTCACCGAATCCGCAAGCAATGAGCTTCACTTTTCCCTCATATGTACAAATATCGCCTGCAGCGTACACACCCGGAATATTTGTTTCCATTTTGGAATTCACTTTAATAGAGTTTTTCTCGATCTCTAAGCCCCATTCTTTAATTGGTCCGAGCGATGAAATGAACCCGTAGTTGACAATGACTGCATCGACATCGATTGTTTCACGCGTTTTCGTTTTTGTGTCCTCTAAAACGACTTGTTTGATACCGTTTTCATCTCCGATTAATTCAACAGGGACGAACGGTGTTTTTACATCAACAGATGAATTCATTAAATTTTCGACGCTATGTTCATGCGCACGGAATTTATCACGGCGATGCACAATTGTTACTTTTTTCGCGATCGGCTCGAGCATAAGCGCCCAGTCAACTGCAGAGTCTCCTCCACCGCAAACAAGTACACGTTGGCCAGCAAACTTATTCAAATCGTCAACAAAGTAGTGTAAGTTTTTCCCTTCATATTGTGCGGCGCTTTCGAGTTCTAATCGACGAGGTTGGAATGCTCCGTTTCCGGCAGTAATAATGACCGCTTTTGAATAATGAATTTCCTTATTTGTCGTTAGTTTAAATGTGCCATCCTCTAGTTTTTCTAACTTTTCAACAGACTGTTCTAAGCAAACAGTTGGATGAAATTTGCTCATTTGCTCCTTTAAGTTGTCGATTAGTTGTTGGGCACGAATTTTCGGGAAACCTGCTACATCATATATGTATTTTTCTGGGTAAAGCGCAGAAAGCTGGCCGCCAAGTTGTGGAAGGCTTTCGATAATTTTAACGCTCGCTTGGCGCATGCCACCGTAAAATGCTGTAAACAGGCCGACAGGACCACCACCAATAATAGTAATATCATACACTTTGCGATCTTCTTTCACGTTCATTCCTCCTAAAACGTAAATTCTCACGTATTATCATACCATAAAAAATGGTTACACGCTGTTGTTGTTTTGAAAATTTCGACATGCGTTCGATAAAAATTATGGCCAAAAATTGAACAAATAACTCTTGAAAAAGAGAGAAAAAAAGAATAAGATGTTAACGTAGAAATGACAACTTTGTTACAAAACGTTGTATTTTTTTGGTCTATTTCGTGAATAAATTCACAAACTTTCTAAACGATAAAAATCGTTCAAAAAGCACAAGCTAAAAAAAATAAGAAAAGGTGGAAGTGATTCGCTTGAAAAAGCCAAATGTTGTTGTATTAGGTGCAGGTTATGGTGGATTAATGACTGTGACGCGTTTACAAAAAATGATTGGCGTCAACGAAGCAAGCATTACGCTTGTCAACAAACATGATTATCATTATGAATCAACATGGCTGCATGAAGCTGCTGCTGGAACGTTGCACCATGAGCGCGTTCGCTATGCGATTGCTGATGTTATTGATCAAAGTAAAGTAAAATTCATTCAAGATACGGTTGAAAAAATCAACCTCGAAGAAAAACAAGTGTTGCTCCAAAATCATGAGCCATTAACGTACGACTATTTAGTCGTTGCGCTTGGATTTGAGTCTGAAACGTTCGGAATTAAAGGGCTAAAAGAGTATGCTTTCTCGATTGCCAACGTCAACGCTGCTCGTCAAATTCGTGAGCATATTGAATATCAATTTGCAACATATGGCACAGAAGAAGAGAAACGCGATGAGCGCTTGACGATTGTCGTTGGCGGCGCTGGATTTACAGGCATCGAGTTTTTAGGTGAACTTGTGAACCGCGTGCCAGAGCTTTGCCGTGAATACGATGTTGATCCAAATAAAGTTCGCATTATTTGTGTCGAAGCAGCGCCGACCGTTCTCCCTGGCTTTGACCCAGAACTTGTTGAATATGCGGTGAACGTTCTTGAGAAAAAAGGTGTTGAATTTAAAATCGGTACAGCGATTAAAGAGTGCACACCAGAAGGCATTATCGTCAGCAAAGATGATCAAGTGGAAGAAATTAAGGCTGGAACAGTTGTATGGGCAGCTGGAGTGCGCGGAAGCCGCGTTATTGATGAATCTGGCTTTGAAGCGATGCGCGGTCGCGTGAAAGTCGATCCGTTTTTGCGAGCACCGGGACATGAAGATGTATTCGTTGTCGGGGACTGTGCGTTAATTATTAACGAAGAAACAAATCGTCCATATCCTCCAACCGCTCAAATTGCTATGCAACAAGGAGAAGTTTGTGCGAAAAACTTAGCTGTGCTCATTCGCGGTCAAGGTGAATTGCAACCGTTTAAACCGGATTTAAAAGGAACGGTATGTTCGCTCGGTCACGATGATGCAATTGGTGTTGTATTTGGTAAGAAAATTTGGGGGGCGAAAGCGAGCGTGATGAAAAAAGTAATCGACAACCGTGCGCTCTTCTTAATCGGTGGTCCGACACTCGTCGCGAAGAAAGGAAAATTTAAGTTGTTATAAAAATGGGCGAAGTAATTTTTCGCCCCTTTTTCTTTACAAATCGTTTCTTTTTATGTATAATTATCTGAAAGTTAAGAAAAAAGGGTGAGGGATATGAATAAAACAACGTGTCAGTATTGTGCAGGAAACGGTTATGTGCATGTTGCAGTTGGCGGTTCCGAAACGTGCCATCATTGCGAAGGGACAGGAATAGAAAAAAATGAAATGGCGATGAAGCAATAATTGACTCGTGTTTTCGCTTTCAGTACACTTAAAATGGTGTATTGGAGGTGAGAGCGCATGGAGATGAGCATTCCGGTTTTACTCATTTCAATTTTGTTATTTTTTGTTTTATTTTTTGGTATTGGCTTTTTATTAAATATGATTTTACGAACGACATGGACGATGGCGATATTAAGCCCGTTTGTTTTATTGTTTTGGATTGATCAAATTTCTTTGATTGACTACGTGACAAATCCGTCCGACTCCTTTGCTCATGTAAAGGAACGAATCGGATCGCTAGCGAGCGCGGATTTAATCATTTTAAGTAGCGGTATTGTGGGAGCAATCGTTTCTGGTGTCGTGATTCAGACGTTAAGAAAAAAAGGATATCGTATGTTTTAAACCTTCACGATCGTGGAGGTTTTTTATTTCTTTTCGCGGTGATGTATATTTTGTTTCGTTATTGGAAAGAAATACAACCGTGGGAGGAGTGAATAAATGGGCATAAAATGGTTAAGACGAACGACCATGGTTGTATTGTTTTTATGTGCGTTCATGACGACATTTCAATCCATATCGGGCGTTGAAGCGAAGACGCTATCTGATTGGTTATCCCATTCACGTTTTTCTTTTTTCTCGTTCAAATCATTATTTTCAACACATACGTATGAATATGTAGCAGATCGTTTTCGTAAAAATGAAAAACGAGTGACGCAACTATCATCACAACAAACGACGAATGAATCATTAACGCTAGAGGAGGCTTTCGATTGGTCGCAATACCCGTCCGTCACTGTTGTAGCGACAGGGTATACGGCTGGAGTAGAGTCAACAGGAAAAACGCCCGATCACCCGAGTTATGGAATTACATATTCGGGTGTACGCGTGAAGCGTGATTTATACTCAACGATTGCCGCTGATTTGAATGTTTTCCCAATTGGAACAATTTTATTTATTCCAGGATACGGATATGGCGTCGTTGCTGATACGGGTTCAGCGATTAAAGGCCATAAAATTGATTTATATTACGAAACAGTAGATGATGTGTATAAACATTGGGGAAAGAAAAAAGTAAACGTATATGTCGTCCAACGTGGAGATGGGACATTATCCGAGCAAGAGATGATTGCACTGAATGAAAATGAATCGATGCAAGTGTTTCGGCAACAATATATAAAGAGAGAAGAAAAGGAAGTCGGGCTGTAACCGAACTTCCTTTTCTTTAGTTAGGCGACATATTTGTTATATGTTTGATGGTCGTTTAACGCCTTGTAAATGCGCGGTGCAATCATACCCGCAACGATCGATAAAATAATATCTTTTGGAAGTGGAACGAGCATCCAGCTCCATGCCATTGTGTATGAGAATCCTTCCGGTGCATCGGCCCATAATGTAAATGCCATGTACATCCAATTTGTTCCGACAACATAGTTAATTATCATGCCGATGATAGTTGCTGTAATAAATTGCGCCATCGAACGTTTTGTACTTTTTTCAACAAGCAATCCAGTGATGTAAGCCGCAAGAATAAAAGAAAGGATAAATCCAAACGTCGGGGTTACGATGGAGGAGAACCCTCCGCTAAAGCGCGCGAAAACAGGCGCACCAAACAGTCCGATGAGCATATAAACAGTCATCGCGATCGCGCCGCGTTTTGCCCCGAGAATCGCCCCGGCTAATACGCAAAAAAAGGTTTGTAGTGTAATGGGAACCCCACCGATAACGAGAAAAGGAACCCATGAGGTGATGTTTGCTCCGATCGCCATGAATGCTGCGAACATGGCAATGAATGTTAAGTCTTTCGCTCGCATTTGTTAACCTCCTTTTTTTATTTGTTAACGAAATCGTAGCTGATAAAACAAAATATGTCAACACATAAATGAAATGAATTTGCACAATATAACAGTACGGAGGGGATCATAATGGGAGAAGAAGAACAATTGCTTCGCGCAAATCGATTAGGAGCGAAAGAAGATATCATTCATGTTAGTGAAACGGATGATGGATATGATTTGCGCGATGCAGCACATGTTGGTGAAAAACAAATGGCGGCACCGAATTATCGCCAGTAAAGCAAGAAGGTGAGTTGGCAACAAGGCGACTCGCCTTTTTTTGGTGAAAGTGTAATATGAATCGTATTTGGATTAAAAGAGATTTTCATTTCCGATTCGATGCCGATGGATTGAAGTTGCTTTTGTACTTCTTCTTGTTTTGATTGTTGGGCTTTTTCCATTAACTGCTTCGCAAAAGTAGGATCGTTTGCGATTTTTGTCGAAATGGTCGTGGCATCTTTCAATAGCTTTTGTATCGCTTTTGCTGATTGTGTAAATTGTGTAATATCAACGTTTGGATACATTGTTCTCCCTCCTT
>OFGS01000137.1_pt1 | contig 19952 bp, 20 predicted proteins | sample 1521851 | NCBI WGS metagenome assembly OFGS01 (sample SAMEA3142070, study PRJEB24117) | hot springs metagenome
ATATATACAGCCCCGACCCCTTTCGGACCATAAATTTTATGGCTAGCGATCGATATGCTATCGAGGTGAAGTTGTTTCACATCTATCGGTATTTTACCAAAAGTTTGTACACAATCGCTATGAAAGATAATTTGTTTTTCTTTTAATAATTCACCGATTTGTTGCAACGGTTGAATTGTACCAATTTCAGAATTCGCATGTTGAATAGAAACGAGAATGGTTTCGTCCGTTAATGCCCGTTCAAGTGCCCCGATATCCACTTGTCCGAAGCGATCGACTGGCACGTACGTCACGGTAAATCCTTCTTGTTCAAGTTGCGCGCATACAGCGTGAACGGAAGCGTGCTCGACGCTTGATGTAATGATATGTTTCCCTTTATGGCGATGGGCGTAAGCGAGCGAACGAATAGCGAGAACGTTCGCTTCTGTTCCTCCGCTTGTAAAATATATTCCTTTTTCTTCGCCACGAATGAGTTGAGCGAGTTGTTTGCGACAAATCGTAAGCAATTCGTTTGCAGCTGTTCCGACATCATGAAGGCTGCTTGCATTTCCAAAATATGTTCTCGCACTTTGTACATAAACTGCTAAAGCTTCTTCACTCATTGGTGTTGTTGCTGCGTAATCTAAATAAATCATCTCGTTCACCACTTCCAAAACAAAAGTCTTGTCATCAGTTTAAATATATGTCAATATAGGTGTCAAGACAGTATGAAATGGAGGAACATCCATGCGTGAAGCGGATGTGATTATCGTCGGTAGCGGCCTTGCAGCGCTAATGGTTGCTTACCATTTATGCGAGCATAAAAATGTGATTATTTTCACGAAGTCAAAAAAAGAAACGAGCAACTCTTGGCTTGCTCAAGGGGGAGTCGCGGCTGCCATTCATCCTGACGATCATTGGTTATCTCATTATACAGATACGATGATTGCTGGATGTGAGCATAATGACGAGGAAGCGGTACGCATTTTAGTTCAAGAAGGACGCGAGGCCATTCAACAGTTTATAAAACTCGGTTTTTCATTTGATGTAGATGAGCATGGCCAATTGCTTTTCGGGCAAGAAGGGGCGCACCGCATGAGGCGCATTTTACATGCGGGAGGCGATGCGACAGGAAAAAACATGGTTTCATTTTTATTTGAAAAGCTTTCTAACCGCGTGACGTTTATTGAAAACGATCCTGTCATTGATTTGCTCGTTTCCGATGGACGTTGTGTGGGCGTACAGACGAAAAATGGAACGTATACAGCGAGGGCGATCGTGATCGCAACAGGTGGAATTGGACAGTTGTATGCGTTTACATCAAACGCAGAAACGGCAACGGGCGATGGCATTGCGATGGCATATCGAGCGGGTGCGGCTGTGGCGGATATGGAATTTGTGCAATTTCATCCAACAATGCTCTATGTGGACGGAAAAGCTGTCGGCCTCATTTCAGAAGCGGTTCGTGGAGAAGGAGCGATGTTAGTGACTGATGACGGTCGGCGCGTTATGGACGGAGTGCATCCACAAAAAGATTTAGCGCCGCGCGACGTCGTATCTCGAGCGATTGAGCGAGAAATGAAAAACGGTCATTTTGTTTTTTTAGATGTTTCGATGATTCCGCATTTTTCATCCCGTTTTCCGACGATTACATCGCTTTGTGAACGCTATCAAATCGATTGGCGCAACGGTCTCCTTCCTGTCGTCCCAGGTGCTCATTTTTTAATGGGCGGCATCGTTGTGAATGTGGATGGTGAAACGACATTGCCGGGACTATATGCGGTTGGAGAGGCAGCATGTACAGGTGTGCACGGAGCGAACCGTTTAGCAAGCAACTCGTTACTTGAAGCGCTCGTCTTTAGTCGACGCGTTGCTTTCCAATTGTTAAACAAAACCGAGCAGCGTTTGACGTTAAAGAAAAGCGAAAGAAAAGAAAATAACGTGCGCGTTGCGTTGCCGACAAAAGAGGACATTCAGCGTATGATGACGCAATATGTCGGCATCGTGCGCGAGTATGACCAATTGTTTTACGCGAAGCAATGGTTTGAACAATATTCGATTGATGAGCTTGTCAACATGGCACCGGAGCATGATGATGAAAAGCGGACGATTATATACATGTTAATCGTTGGCTGGCTTATGACGACTTCAGCTTTACAAAGAAGAGAAAGCCGAGGGGCTCATTATCGAAGTGATGAGCCGTTTGAAAGAACGTATTGGGAAAAGCGGCGCATCGTCCGCACGAAAGAAGAACATCTCATGAAGGAGGGATCCCGTTGAATGAGCTAAAGTTAAAAGAGCTACTTAAGCAGTTTTTTTTAGAAGATATCGGAGAACGGGATATAACGAGCGAAACGATCTTTTCTCCTGCGGATGAAGGAAGAGCGATATTTGTTGCAAAAGAAGATGGAATGATCGCAGGGGTATCGGTGATTGACATCGGATATAAGCTATTACACCCATCGATCACATGTCAATTATATAAAAGAGATGGGGAAAGCGTAAAAAAAGGAGAAGTCATCGCAGTCGTTTCAGGTCCGATCATCCCGATTTTATCAGGTGAGCGCGTCATTTTAAATATACTTCAGCGCATGAGCGGCATTGCTACGTTGACAAATCGAGCTGTTCGAGCATTAAACAGCAATCATACACGCATTTGTGATACGCGAAAAACGACGCCGGGGCTTCGGATGTTAGAGAAATATGCTGTAACGTGTGGCGGCGGATACAACCATCGTTTCGGCTTATATGATGGAGTGATGATTAAAGATAACCATATTGCGTTTTGTGGTTCGATTACAAAAGCAGTGGAACGCGTCCGTTCGCAACTAGGTCATATGGTGAAAATTGAAGTGGAAACAGAGACGAAACAGCAAGTGATCGAGGCGGTTGAGGCGGGAGCGGATGTCATTATGTTTGATAACCGTACGCCTGAAGAAATTCGTGAATTTGTTCAGCTTGTTCCATCCTCGATCATTACGGAAGCTTCAGGCGGAATTACTCTTGAAAACATCGCGCAATATCGGGATACAGGTGTCGACTATATTTCGTTAGGCATGTTGACGCATTCAGCAAAAGCGTTAGATATTAGTTTAAACGTGCAGTAGGAGGAATGAGCGATGAACGTATTACAACTCATGCAGCAACACGATGCGATGCCGGAGACGTATAAACAGTTGTCAGTCGAAGAAATGGAAACACGCGTAGCTCGTGTCAAACGAGAGCTTGGCACACGTTTATTTATTCCAGGACATCACTATCAAAAAGATGAAGTCATCCAATTTGCAGATGCGACAGGTGATTCATTGCAACTCGCACAAGTAGCAGCGAAAAATAAAGAAGCTGAATATATTGTATTTTGCGGCGTGCATTTTATGGCGGAAACAGCTGATATTTTAACAAGCGATGAACAAGTCGTCATTTTGCCAGATATGCGTGCTGGATGTTCGATGGCAGATATGGCGGAAATTGAACAAGTAGAGCGAGCATGGCCAATATTACAACAAATGTTTGGAGATACGATTTTACCGTTAACGTATGTTAACTCGACTGCGGCGATTAAAGCGTTTGTCGGTTTGCATGGCGGAGCGACAGTGACATCATCAAACGCAAAAAAAATGGTCGCTTGGGCGTTTACACAAAAAGAACGCATTTTCTTTTTGCCTGATCAACATTTAGGAAGAAATACAGCTTATGATCTTGGCGTTCCACTTGAACAAATGGCTGTATGGGATCCAGCGACAAATACACTTCTATACGACGGTGACGTTCAACAAATTAAAGTGATTTTATGGAAAGGACATTGTTCTGTTCATGAAAACTTTACAGTAAAACATATTGAACATATCCGAAAAACAAAGCCGGATATGAAAATTATTGTTCATCCAGAATGTAGCTGGGAAGTTGTTCAACAAGCAGATGATGCAGGTTCAACAAAATATATCATTGAAACGATCGCTCAAGCACCGTCAGGAAGTAAATGGGCCATCGGAACAGAAATGAATTTAGTTAATCGGATGATTCAGCAACATCCAGATAAAGAAATTGTGTCGTTAAACCCGTATATGTGTCCATGTTTAACGATGAATCGCATTGATTTACCACATTTGCTTTGGGCGCTTGAATCGTTGCTTGAAGGGAAAGTTGTCAATCGCATTACTGTTCCGAAAGATGTAGCGGAAGGAGCGATGCTCGCGCTTGAGCGCATGTTAGCGCGGGCATAAACGGATCGGCATTTTTTTGCCGGTCTTTTTTATTTTTATCATAAAAAAAGCTTTCCGCTCATAAGTTATGTTGAAGCCTAGTAGCGACAAGCTGAACATGACATACACGTCACGTCTGAGTATAGGAGGGGGAAACACGTGAAAATTCATATCGTTCAAAAAGGAGATACCCTTTGGAAAATTGCGCAAAAATATGGGGTTGATTTTGAAGAGCTAAAAAAAATGAATGCCCATTTAAGTGATCCAAACTACATTATGCCAGGTATGAAAATTAAAGTACCGACGCCAGTAGCTCCAGTAAAACCTGTCAAAAAAGAAACGCAAAATATTTCTGTTGATGTGGACATTCACGTAAACAAAAAGGAGCAACCGTTGCAACAGCCGGTGAATGTTGAACCAATTGCAAAAGAAATTCCAATCGCAAAAGAACAACCGAAACAAGATATGCCGCTTTTACCGCCAAAACCACCAAATATTATGCCAAATATGATGGAACCTGAAGAAGAGATGCCGATGCCGCCGTTTCCAGACATCCCACCGATTCCAACGACACAGGCACCAATTATGGAAGAACAACCGCAACAACCGATGCAGCCACAGCCTGTTCCAATGCCGATGCCAATGCCAATGCCATGCATACCTGTTTCACCGATTATGCCGGGATACGGTTTTTACCCATGGTTTCCACCGATGTATCCTGTTATGCCATGGACGTATCCACAAGGGGCTATGAATAACGATGATTGCGGATGCGGTGAGCAGTTACAACCGACACCATACATGCCACAAATGCCAACAGGTGAATATGCTCAACAGTCGCAACCGATGATGCCGCAAATGCCAACAGGTGCAGGGGAGTATTCACAACAACCGCAACAAGCACCGTATCCACAACAAATGTATGGTGAAAACGTGCCGATGATGCCACAGCCAATGTATATGCCACAGCCAGCTATGCCGTACAGTCCGTACGGATGGCAACAAGGGTGGCAGGGGCAACCGTATGGGATGAATCCGTATTTTTCGGTTCCTTATCGTGAGGAAGAAGAGGGGCAATAATGTCGCCTCTTTTTCTTTTTGCTTTTTGTGTGATAAAATGAACATGATGATGTAAAAAGAAAGGGATGTACATATATGGAACAAAAAATTGAAAAATTAATTGCATGGCTTCGTGAACGAGTACAAGAAGCTGGAATGAATGGAGCGATCGTCGGTATTAGTGGCGGCATTGATTCTGCGGTCGTTGCCCATTTAATTAAGCGGGCATTTCCTAACAACTCGTTAGGACTAATTATGCCATGTAAAAGCAATCCGAAAGATAAAGAAGATGCATTAAAAGTTGTCCAAAGCTGTGGGATTGATTACCATGTCATTGACTTAACAGAAACGCATCGCGTACTATTTGGCGAAATTGAAAAGCAATTAAAAGAAAAAGGGCAATGGAACGAGCAAGCTGCTCGCCTTGGCGATGCAAATACACGTGCTCGTTTGCGCATGACGACGTTGTATGCTGTGGCGAATAATTACGGTTATCTCGTTGTCGGAACAGATAATGCGGCAGAATGGCATACAGGTTACTTTACTAAATACGGTGATGGTGGCGTCGATTTAGTGCCGCTCGTTCATTTTACGAAAGGCGAAGTGCGCGAAATGGCACGCATTCTCGGTGTACCTGAAGAAATTATTACAAAAGCGCCAAGCGCTGGTCTTTGGGAAGGACAAACAGACGAAAATGAAATGGGTACAACGTATGATATGATTGACAAATATTTAAAAGGCGAGCCGATTCCAGAACGCGACCGCGAAATTATTGAGCGGCTTCATGAACGTTCACACCATAAACGGCAGTTAGCGATCGCTCCGCCAAAATTTTAACAGCAATAAAACCCCTTTTTTGCATCAAGCTAATGATGTAGGCGCATCGTCTACAAAAGCAAAAAGGGGGTTTTTCCTTTGCGGAAACGAATGATCGCTCTCGGTGCAGTCATTGCGCTCAGTGGATTGGCAGCTTGTAATAACCAAGCGTTTGATACACGTTATACCGATCGTACACGTCCGATCGGATATTACTCAAATGAAAATGATATGACCGGTTTTCAATACGGTCGTTACGGAACAGAGCGTTTAAACGGAAACGTTCGTCCAGTGCGGGATAACGACGGACCGATTACAGAAATGCTTGATCGCGGCATGGATCGAACAACGCGAACACCGCAAGTCGATCGCAATTTTAGTCGTGCTGATCGCAACTATCATGGACATTTAAATGCGATGGATGAACGAACACGCCCATCGTATTACCGCAACTATAACGGGGCGTTAGCTGAAAAAATTGCGAAACGTGCAGCGAACGTTGCGAACGTAAAAGATGCACGTGCCGTTGTCTCAGGAGATCGTGTCGTTGTTGCTATATCGACGACAGAGAAAAATACAACGCGCATAGAGCGTCTCGTTCGGCAAGCCATCGCTCCGTATACAGCGGGAAAAACAGTTCGTGTAGTGGCCAATGAAAGCATGTATAACCGCATCCGCACGCTCGATAACGATATTCGCGATGGTGGTCCGATGGATCAACTAGAGCGTGATATTCGCGACATATTTAACGATATGGGCGATATGATTGAACGTCCGTTTATGAATCGCGGCTAAAGAACAGGGGCTCACCCCTGTTCTTTTTCATTTATTTTTGTTATAGTTTTTATGGACATTTTTCACATATGAGAGGGGATCCAAATGGCAGGACATTCCAAGTGGAAAAATATTCAACGGCGCAAAAATGCACAAGATGCGAAACGTGGAAAATTGTTTATGAAGCTTGCGAAAGAAATTTACGTGGCGGCAAAAATGGGTGGAGGAGATCCAACGACAAACGCTACGTTGCGACTTGCGATTGAAAAAGCAAAATCAGCGAACATGCCGAATGAAAATATTGAACGTGCAATTAAAAAGGCAACAGGTAACCAAGAACATACACATTACGAAGAAATTCGTTACGAAGGATATGGACCAGGTGGCGTAGCGGTCATGGTCATTTGTTTAACAGATAATAAAAACCGTACTGCCTCAAATGTTCGTGTCGCGTTTTCGAAAAACGGTGGAAACTTAGGAGAAACGGGATGCGTGTCGTATTTATTTGATCGGAAAGGGCTCATTGTCATCGCCCGTGAAGATTTAAACATCGATGAAGATGACATGTTGTTACAAGCGATCGAAGCAGGGGCGGATGAAATGGAGACGACGGAAGATTCGTTTGAAATTTACACGTCTCCTGAACAGTTTGAACAAGTAAAAAATACGTTAGCTGCGCAAGGATTTACGTTTGCGACAGCTGAAATAACGATGATTCCGCAAACGTACACGACATTAACCGGCGACGATTTAACGAAAATGTTAAAGCTTATTGATATGCTTGAAGATGATGACGATGTACAAGAGATTTACCATAATTTAGATGAATCTATGTTAGAATAACGGTCTTGCGATGGCAAGACCGTTTATTTTTAGGAAAAATGGTCAATATATGAATGAGGTGAGAATGATGAATATAATCCTTACACTATGGATGAGTTTATTTTTAACACAACACGCATCTCCTGTACAGATGACAGTCATTTTAGAAACGGTATATATGGATGGGGAAGTTAGTGAGGAAATAAGGGAAGAAACCGTAACGTCGATGAAAGACATTTGGAACAAATATAAAGATTGGCAGCTCATCAATATGGATGACGAACAAATTGTTTTCCAACGTTACGTTGATGATCTTTCGCCGTTAACGAAAGCAGGATATTTCGGTCTTACTGAAGATGGCACACTCTCTATTTTTGAAGGAAAACCGAGCGAATCATCTCGCGTCATTCAATCATTTTTTCAAATTGATGTAAAAAAACTTGAAAGCCATGAACGAGAAAAACTGAAAAAAGGCATTTCCGTTCGTTCGAAAAGAAATTATGAACGCGTCATCGAAGCGTATGAACCGTTTGGAAAATAAGTCCGCGCATAACAGCGGGCTTTTTTCATATCGTTTCCCTATGCCTTGCGCTTTCCGCTTTCCTCATCTTATGCTAAAATGAGAGGCGTGAGAAAAGGAGGACGGGGTTTTGATTGAATTTATTCGTGGCTATGTTGATTACGTTTGTCCGGAATATATCGTCGTTGAACATAACGGAGTAGGGTATCAAATTTTTACCCCAAATCCGTTTTCATTTCAAATGAATAAACAAAAGCAAATCGTTGTATATACATATCAATACGTACGAGAAGATGTCCTCGCCCTTTATGGATTTCATACGCGCCAAGAGCGAGCGTTATTTGCTAAATTATTACAAGTTTCAGGCATCGGACCAAAGGGGGCGCTGGCCATTTTAGCTGCTGGTCAATTGGAACAGCTTGTTGAAGCGATCGAAGCGGAAGATGATAAGTTTTTATGTAAGTTTCCAGGAGTAGGAAAGAAAACAGCACGACAAATGATTTTAGATTTAAAAGGAAAATTGCAAGCAGTTGTCCCAGACGCTTTTCCGAATTTATTTACTGAGCCGATCGAAGAAACGAACGCGCTTTCTGAAGCGCTTGAAGCGTTAAAGGCGCTCGGTTATGCTGAAAAAGAAATTCAAAAAGTCGTGCCTATATTAAAACAAGAGCGATTATCGACAGAAGGATATATTAAGCTTGCTTTACAAAAACTATTGAAATGAGGGAGGATGCATGATGGAGGAGCGTCTCATTTCAAGCGCGGCCGATTACGACGATGCCTCGCTTGAATACAGTCTTCGCCCAAAGCAGTTGCGAGAATATATCGGGCAACAAAAAGTAAAAGAAAACTTAACTGTATTTATTGAAGCGGCGAAAATGCGTGGAGAGACGCTTGATCACGTATTGTTGTATGGACCACCGGGGCTTGGAAAAACGACGCTTGCTGCCATTATCGCCAACGAGATGGGGGTTCAATTGCGCACGACAGCTGGACCAGCGATTGAACGTCCGGGGGATTTGGCGGCAATTTTAACAACGCTAGAACCGGGGGATGTCCTATTCATTGATGAAATACATCGCTTGCCACGAGCAGTGGAAGAAGTGTTGTACCCGGCAATGGAAGACTTTTGTTTAGATATTGTCATCGGCAAAGGACCGGCTGCCCGTTCTGTCCGCCTCGATTTGCCGCCATTTACGCTCGTAGGAGCAACAACAAGATCCGGAGCACTCTCTGCCCCGCTTCGCGACCGTTTCGGTGTATTAAGCCGTTTAGAATATTATACCCCTGAAGAGCTCGCTCATATTGTGAAGCGAACCGCTCACATTTTTGCTGTCGAAATCGAAGAAGAAGCAGCGTTTGAAATTGCGCGTCGTTCTCGTGGCACACCGCGCATCGCCAACCGATTGTTGCGCCGTGTGCGCGATTTTGCTCAAGTGCGCGGGGATGGGACGATTACGTTTATTTTAGCGAATGAAGCGCTAGAACAATTACAAGTCGACCGTTTAGGGTTAGATCATCTCGATCATAAACTATTAAAAAGCATGATGGAAAAATTTCGCGGTGGGCCAGTTGGATTAGAGACGATTGCTGCAACGATCGGTGAAGAAGCGCAAACGCTTGAAGATGTATATGAACCGTATTTGTTGCAAATCGGCTTTTTACAGCGAACACCGCGCGGACGAATCGTTACCCCGCTTGCGTACAACCATTTTGGCTTGGAGGTGCCACGATGATGAATGTGCCAAAAACAATCATGCTTCTTGGTGTCGTTCTTATCGTTGTCGGTTTTTTGATGCAATTTATTAAACTTGGTCGTTTACCGGGAGATATTGTTATTAAAAAAGAAAATGCCACTTTTTATTTTCCGATTATGACGTCAATCATTTTAAGTGTCGTTTTATCGCTTATTTTTTATATGATTGGTCGTTTTCGTTAATGAAATAAAGAAAGGGATGTGGACATGAAAGTAGATTTATTTGATTTTCATTTACCAGAAGAGCTCATTGCACAAACCCCATTGCCTAATCGAGAAGCATCACGCTTAATGGTACTTCATAAGCAAACAGGGGAAGTGACTCATGAACCAACGTTTCGTTCCATTTTATCGTACTTGAAAGAAGGGGACTGCCTCGTTTTAAACGATACGCGCGTACTGCCAGCCCGATTGTATGGGGAGAAAGAAGGGACGGGGGCGCACATTGAAGTACTTTTATTAAAACAGCTTGATGGCGATCGATGGGAAACGCTTGTTAAGCCTGCTAAACGCGTGAAAATAGGAACGACGATTTCATTCGGTGATGGGCGTTTACGCGCAGAATGTGTAGCTGAGCTAGAGCACGGTGGGCGCATTCTTTCGTTTTCATATGATGGCATTTTTCTTGAAGTGCTTGAGTCGCTTGGGGAGATGCCGCTTCCTCCATACATTAAAGCACAGCTCGATGACCGAGAACGATATCAAACCGTCTATGCCCGCGAAGCTGGCTCAGCCGCTGCACCGACAGCTGGGTTACATTTTACACAACAACTTCTTGAGGATGTGCAAAAAAAAGGAGTGCATCTTGCCTTTATTACGTTGCATGTCGGTTTAGGTACGTTTCGCCCTGTGAACGTAGAACATATTGAAGAACATGATATGCATGCCGAGTTTTATCAAATGACAGAGGAAACAGCAAACTTGCTAAACGATGTCAAAGCAAAAGGAGGGCGCATTATTGCTGTCGGGACGACATCGACACGCACGCTTGAGACGATCGCATCTCGTCACGATGGTACATTTGTCGCTGAAAGCGGTTGGACAGATATTTTTATTTATCCTGGCTATACGTTTCGCGCCATTGATGGAATGATTACAAATTTCCATTTGCCAAAGTCCACGCTCATTATGCTCGTGAGCGCGCTAGCTGGTCGGGAGAATGTATTGCGCGCTTATGAAGAAGCAGTCAAAGAGCGTTACCGATTTTTTAGCTTCGGCGATGCCATGCTTATTATATAAGTGGAGAAAGGGGACTATACGTGACACCAATTCGTTACGAACTCATTAAAACATGTAAACAAACGGGGGCGCGCCTCGGTATTCTTCATACGCCGCACGGGTCTTTTGAAACACCAATGTTTATGCCTGTCGGTACACTTGCGACAGTAAAGACGCTTTCGCCTGAAGAATTAAAAGAAATGGGAGCGGGCGTCATTTTAAGCAACACATATCATTTATGGCTCCGTCCAGGACATGACATCGTCAAAGAAGTGGGTGGCCTTCATTCATTTATGAATTGGGATCGCGGCATTTTAACGGATTCTGGCGGATTCCAAGTGTTTAGTTTAAGCGAATTTCGTCGCATTGAAGAAGAAGGCGTATATTTCCGAAACCATTTAAATGGAGATAAATTATTTTTATCGCCAGAAAAAGCGATGGAAATTCAAAATGCGCTCGGGTCTGATATTATGATGGCGTTTGATGAATGTCCACCATATCCTGCGACGTATGAGTATATGAAGCAATCTGTCGAACGGACAAGCCGATGGGCAGAGCGATGCTTAAAAGCACATCAGCGACCAAATGAGCAAGGCTTATTTGGCATCGTGCAAGGCGGAGAGTTTGAAGATTTGCGCAAACAAAGTGCGCAAGATTTAGTGTCGCTCGATTTTCCAGGATATGCAGTCGGCGGCTTGTCTGTTGGCGAGCCGAAAGAAGTGATGAATCGCGTATTAGAATTTACAACGCCGTTATTGCCAGCGAATAAACCGCGTTATTTAATGGGTGTCGGTTCACCAGACTCGCTCATTGACGGAGCGATTCGTGGCATTGACATGTTTGACTGTGTATTGCCGACGCGCATCGGTCGCAACGGAACGGTGATGACAAGCCAAGGTCGCGTTGTCATTAAAAATGCAAAATATGCGCGCGATTTTTCACCGCTTGATCCGAACTGTGACTGTTATACGTGCCGAAATTACACGCGGGCGTACATTCGCCATTTAATTAAATGCGATGAAACGTTTGGTATTCGCCTAACATCTTACCATAACGTCTACTTTTTGATAAAATTAATGGAGCAAGTTCGACAAGCCATTCGCGAAGATCGTCTCGGTGATTTCCGCGAGCAGTTTTTTGAACAATACGGCTTTTATGCGCCGGATGCAAAAAACTTTTAGAAAGGGGTGAAAAGATGGAAACGTTAGCAAGTTTACTACCGCTTATTTTATTCTTTGCGATTTTTTACTTTTTGCTTATTCGCCCGCAACAAAAACGTCAAAAAGCTGTTCAACAAATGCAGGCGAACTTGCAAAAAGGAGATAAAGTCATTACGATTGGCGGATTGCACGGCATTATTGATTCACTTGATGAAAATACGGTCGTCATTCGCGCGGGTGATGGTTCGCGCCTTACATACGACCGTGCGGCCGTTCGTGAAGTCGTGAATGAAAAATAAGACAGGTTGCTGCCTGTCTTATTTTTATGCGCTTCGTGAACGAGATGTGGCAACATTGACACCAATCATTCCACCGATCATGGCAGTAATGAGAAAACCAACGTGGTATCCCCACTGCTCAATCGAAAACGTTCGGTCCATTCCGAGAAATTGAAATAAAAAAATGATTGTTGTAAAGATAATCCCCGTTGCCCCACCAAGCATCCAACCGCGCTCTTTCCCTTTTCCCCCTGCAATAAACCCACCGAAAAATAATGATAAAAATGCAAAACCGTGCATGACCCATTGCAATGACGTTTCATCATAACTTGTCAACTTCAATAAAAGGGCAAATATAAAACTGCATATGATGGCGCTTATAAAAATTGTTATGAACCCATGCAAAATGGCGCGAATCATCCTTATCCCTCCTTACTACATTTAGTACAAACATATTCCATCGTCCATTTGTTTAGAATAAAAACGTAGAACAAACGAGGAGGAATAAAGGTGGAGTACGTTACAATTATTTTGCGAACGTTACTGTTGTACGGAGTTATTTTATTTATTTTTCGCATGATGGGGAAAAGGGAAATTGGAGAGTTAAGTATTTTAGACTTAGTTGTTTTTATTATGATTGGGGAAATGGCGGTCATTGCGATCGAGCAACCGAAAGATCCGATTTTTCATACGCTCGTTCCGATGATTGTATTGACAATCGCCCAAATTGCTTTTGCATTTTTTTCTTTAAAAAGCGAAACGTTTCGACGTCTCGTTGATGGGTCGCCGACCGTTATTATTAACAATGGGAAAATTGATGAAAAGGCGATGCGGAAACAACGATACAATTTTGACGATTTGCTTATTCAATTGCGTGAAAAAAATATTAAAAACATTGCGGACGTTGAATTTGCCATTTTAGAGCCGTCTGGCAAACTGTCTGTATTTGAAAAAGAAAAAGGAAAAAAGAAAACACCGTCTTTAGCCTTGCCTCTTATTAAAGACGGTGTCATTCAAGAAGAACATTTAACATTGATCGATCAAACGCCCACATGGTTAATCAAGCAACTAAAAAAGCGCGGATATGAACGAATTGAAAATATTTCTTATTGTACATATGAAAATGGAACGTTCTATATTGATGAAAAAGATGAATGATTAACGAAACAATTGGCGAAATTCATCTTTTTTAATTAAGCGAAACGACTGCGCGAGAACGAGATAGATGAACGTCATGATGACGATGACAACAATCGTTTTCACAAGCAAGGAAAACGGCAAAATCGGAACGAGCATATGGCCAATTGCTGCAACGGAAACGATAACGACGAAATGAGCGACATATTGTTTCACATATAAAGTAAGCGAAATCGCTTTAACGATTGTAGCGGCGTGTAATAACGTGACAATCATGATGCCGACCGTAATGGCTAGCGCCGCTCCCATAATGCCGAGCGACGGTTGTGAAGCGAGCCAAAAAATAAGTGCTGTTTTTACGACGGCACCGATCAGGCTATTTGTCATCGCTTCTTTTGCTAGATCAAGCGCTTGCAATACAGCTTGCAACGGCCCTTGCAAGTAGTAAAAGATAAAAAACGGCGCCATAACTTTAACAAAGATTGCTGCTTGATTAGCTCCATACATCAAATACATCATTTCTTCTGCTAATACGTACAACACGACAATGGACAATCCCCCAGCGAAAAGCGATAACCGTACAGCTTGATGTAACCGATATTCAATTAAACGATGCTGCTTTTGGGCGGCGGCTTCGCTAATTGCTGGGACGAGCGAAGTGGCGAGCGCGTATGTAATAAACGATGGAAGCATTAAAAGGGGCAGTGCGTATCCAGTCAGCTCCCCATATTGTTTTGTCGCATGGGTTGCCGTAATGCCAGCGAGCGCTAAACTTTGTGCGACGACGATCGGTTCAAAAAACCATGCGATCGATCCAATCATCCGGCTTCCGAGAGTTGGAACGGCGATGCGCATCAGCGAAATAAACGTATCTTTCCCTTGTTTGACGTATGCAAAAAAACGGTAGCGAATGCGAATCGGCTTTTTTTGTTTAAACGTAATAAACAAATAAATAAGAGATACAAGCTCGCCAACGACGGCAGAAATCATCGCTCCCGCTGCGGCATATTCGATACCATACGGCAAAAAAGCGGTTGTAAAAGCAGCGATGAGCGTAATGCGCACCGCCTGTTCAAGCAATTGAGAATACGCATACGGTTTCATTTGTTGTCTCCCTTGAAAATAACCACGTAAAACGGAAGACAGAGCGACAATTGGAACGACTGGCGCAATCGCAACAAGCGGATAATATACGCGCGCATCCGTAAATAACGTTTTAGAAAGAATCGGTGCAATGGCTAGTAAAGCTGGGAAAAAGATGAAACTTAAAATCGTAGTAATAGACAAAGATACGACTAATATTTTTTTCACTTTTCTTTTATCGCCTACCGCTTCCGCTTCAGCGACGAGCTTTGAGATGGCGACAGGGAGGCCGAACTGCGTAATTGTAATCGCTAATACGAGCGTCGGCACAGCCATCATATATAAACCTACCCCTTCTTCACCGATGAGACGAGCAACGACGATACGATTAATAAAGCCGAGTATGCGCGTCAACAATCCAGCAACAATTAAAATCATCGTCCCTTTCAAAAATTTGGACATGTTCCTCCCTACCTTCTCAAATGAGGTCATCTTTTATACAATGAAATATATGCACATGTTGGCCAAGCATGACAAAATGGGGGAGACGAATATGGATCGCGAACAATTAATGCCAGCGTTACAAAGTAAAGTAGATGAGTTGAAGTTGCTCGGTTATGAACAAGCGACGATTGAAGACGTATGGAATTGTTTAATGATGAAAAAATGGAAAAAAAACAAAGAAGAAAAGCGGTTATTTGAGCTCGTGAACGACGTCTTATCATTGCGGGCAAGTGACTATATGGCGTATATTGTCACAAAGGAACAAAAGCACGATCGATGGTTTACGGAAGAAGGGCTTTCGGAGTTAGAACAATTGTTTTAATTGTTCGTTTGGAAATTGACAGAAAGTGTACTGTCATTCATAATTTGTTTTGTTGGTAAAAATTCTGGCAGCAGCCAGAATAGAGGAGGATTTTTATGGTAAAACGTAGTCGCATCATTGCTTTTTTCCTTCTTGTCGTTTTACTAGGCGGCATGATGGGAACGACAGCAGAGAAAATTGTCAAAAATATTAAACTCGGCTTAGACTTGCAAGGTGGTTTTGAAATTTTATACGAAGTGAAGCCGACAAAAGAAGGAGAAAAAATTACAAAAGATGTATTGCTTAGCACGGTAAGCGCATTAAATAAACGCATTAACGTGCTTGGTGTAAGCGAACCGCGCATTGATGTAGAAGGAAATGATCGCATTCGCGTTCAGTTAGCAGGGGTAAAAGATCAAAATAAAGCGCGCGAAATTTTATCTACAGAGGCGAAATTAACGTTTCGCGACGTACATGATAACGTATTGATGGATGGAAGCGACCTCGTTGAAGGAGGCGCAAAACAAACGTTTGATGATAAAGGAAAGCCAAGCGTTGCGATTCAATTAAAAGATGCGAACAAGTTTAAAGAAGTGACACAAAAAGTGTTGAGCATGGCACCAAATAATGTGCTCGTCATTTGGCTTGATTTTGAAGAAGGTGTTGACTCATACGCGAAAGAAGTAGGAAAAGAGCATCCAAAATTTATTTCGGCAGCTCAAGTCAATGAAGTGTTCAATCAGACGGACGTTTCTATCGTTGGAAACTTTACCGTTGAAGAAGCGAAACAATTAGCCGACTTGTTGAATGCGGGAGCGCTCCCTGTGGAATTAAAAGAAATTTATTCCACATCGGTAGGTGCACAGTTTGGAGAACAAGCACTGCAAAAAACGATTTTTGCAGGAATCATTGGAATTGCGCTCGTCTTTTTATTTATGCTTGTTTTTTATCGCTTGCCTGGGATTGTTGCAGTCGTTACATTAAGCGTATATATTTACCTTATTTTGCTCGTCTTTGATTGGATGAACGGCGTGCTAACGCTACCGGGAATTGCTGCACTCATTCTTGGGGTTGGGATGGCAGTTGATGCAAATATTATTACATACGAGCGAATAAAAGATGAGTTAAAGCTCGGAAAATCGCTTATGTCAGCTTACCGTATCGGAAATCGCGGTTCTTTTGGCACGATTTTAGATGCGAACATTACAACGATCATTGCTGGCGTTGTCTTGTTTGTATACGGGACGAGCTCTGTTAAAGGATTTGCAACGATGCTCATCATTAGCATTTTAGCTAGTTTTATTACAGCGGTATATGGTACGCGTCTTTTGCTCGGTTTGCTTGTGAAAAGTCGCTTATTCGATAAAAAACCGCATTATTTTGGCGTCAATCCGAAAGATATATTAGATATTGCGAAAGTAACAGATGATACAGACGTTCCAACAAAGTTTGCACGTCTCGATTTTGTTAAACGAAGCAAGCTATTTTTCACTATTTCTGGAGCGATGGTCGTTATTGGACTCGCGTTACTGCTGACCGCTAAATTAAATTTAGGCATTGATTTTTCAAGCGGAACGCGCGTGGATTTAATGAGTGAAAAGCCGCTCACAACAGAAGAAGTGAAGCAAGAATTAAGTGAATTACGTCTTAAGCCGAAAGATGTCGTCTTATCAGGCAATAACAACGAGATGGCGATTGTACGTTTTCTCGGCGTACTTGACCAAAAAGAAATTTCACAGTTGAAGTCGCATTTTAAAGAAAAATATGGCATTGAACCAAACGTAAGCACGGTATCGCCAACGGTCGGAAAAGAGCTAGCGCGCAATGCGTTTATTTCTGTACTCATTGCGTCAATCGGGATCATTATTTACGTCACCGTTCGCTTTGAAATGTATATGGCGATTGCCGCTATTGTGGCGCTATTACACGATGCGTTTTTCATTATCGCTTTCTTTAGTTTGACGCGCTTAGAAGTCGACTTAACGTTTATTGCTGCTGTATTAACAATCGTCGGTTATTCGATTAATGATACAATCGTCACGTTTGACCGCATTCGTTATTTAATGAAAAAGCGGACAGTAAAAACGGTCGATGATTTAAAAGATGTCGTCAACAAAGCATTACAACAAACATTTGGTCGCTCTGTAAATACGGTATTAACCGTTGTGTTTACTGTTGTCGCACTTTTATTGTTCGGTAGTGAAGCGATTCGCAATTTCTCATTTGCGTTGCTTGCTGGCTTAATTTCCGGCACGTATTCTTCGCTCTTTATCGCAGCACAATTATGGCTCATTTGGAAATCGAAACAATTGAAAAAAGGAAAGCAAAAACGCGAACAGTGGGAAGCAGAACCAGAAGTATAAACGTCGTGGCGCATGCCGCGACGTTTTTTCATGAAGTGAATAGGATACACTAAAAAAAAACAAAAGAGAAAGGAAGCGAATGGGGTGAATGAACAAACACGCTTTCGACAAGCTCAATTTGCTGCCATGGTTGGCGTTGTCGGCAACATTGTTTTAGCAGGGATAAAAGGGTGGATCGGAATGATTGCAAACAGTAAGGCACTTATTGCCGATGCGGTACATTCTGCTTCTGACGTGGCAGGATCATTTGCCGTATGGATTGGATTGCGTGCGGCGAAACAGCCGCCGGATGACGATCATCCGTATGGACACGGGAAAGCTGAATCGATTGCTGCCATTATTGTCGCAGTTTTGCTTTTTCTCGTCGGAATCGAAATTGGAACATCTTCTTTTTCTTCATTTTTTCATCCGATTGAACCGCCAAAAATGATAGCTGTATATGCTGTTATTTTATCGATCGTTGTGAAAGAAGCGATGTTTCGTTACAAGTATGCGTTAGGGAAAAAAATTAAAAGCGATGCCATTATCGTGAATGCGTATGAACATCGTTCAGACGTTTTTTCATCGCTTGCAGCTCTCATCGGTATCGTCGCAGCGATCGTTGGACAAAAAACGAACATCGATTGGCTTATTTACGCTGACCCTGTCGCTGGATTGTTTGTTTCACTTCTCGTCTTAAAAATGGCGTGGAAGTTAGGGGCGGAATCGATTCATCATGCGCTTGATCACGTATGGCATGAAGAAGAGACAGTGAACTTGCGCGAAGCGGTTTTGTCATTTTCCGAAGTGAAACGCATTGACTCACTTTATGCTCGTCAACATGGACATTATGTTGTTGTCGATTTAAAAATTGCTGTGTCACCACATTTAACGGTTTTAGAGGCGCATGATATCGGAAAAAAAGTGAAAGAAAAGTTATTGTCGTTTCCGCAAGTGCATAATGTGATGGTGCATATTAATCCATACGTTGAACAATAAATTGCCCCTTAGCCTATTGTTTTGTATAATAAAAAGGTTGAGGGGTGAATGACATGTTAGCATCGAAAACCCGCTGGAACATGAAACAAGTAAACGAACAACAAGTGCAAATGATTGCGCAAGCGTTACATATAGCTCCGCTCGTTGCTACATTGCTCGTCAGCCGCGGCTACGATACCGTTGAAGCCGCTCGTTCTTTTTTTGAGCAAAAGCAATCGTTTCACTCGCCATTTTTGTTAAACGATATGGAAAAAGCGGTTGAGCGAATAGAGAAAGCGATTACAAAAGGTGAACATATTCTCGTTTTTGGCGATTATGATGCCGACGGAGTAAGTAGTACAGTCGTGATGGTGAGTGCGTTACGAGAAAAAGGAGCGAATGTATCCTTCTACATTCCAAACCGATTTTTAGAAGGATACGGTCCGAACGAACAAGCATTTCGGCTTGCGAAAGAACAAGGTGTTTCACTAATTATTACAGTCGATACAGGCATTTCCGCTTTGCATGAAGCAACCGTAGCAAAACAGCTTGGCATCGATTTAATTATTACCGATCATCACGAACCAGGTCCTGTGCTGCCTGAAGCGTATGCGACGATTCATCCGAAAATTAGTCCAAATTATCCGTTTAAACATTTAGCCGGCGTCGGTGTAGCATTTAAACTCGCCCATGCGCTTATCGGGCGCGTGCCGTATGAATGGCTGGACGTCGTCGCAATTGGAACGATTGCTGATCTCGTTCCACTTCAAGATGAAAATCATTTACTTGCTCGGTTAGGCATTGAACAATTTCGACAAACGAACCGTCTCGGCTTACAGGCGCTTTGTAAACAATGTGGCGTATCTCATACGGCGGTGACAGAAGATACGATTGCATTTATGATCGGTCCACGCATTAATGCGGCCGGACGTCTCGATTGTGCTGATCCTGCTGTGCAGTTATTGTTGACGACGGATGCGCATGAAGCGGATATGCTCGCTGAACAAATTGATATGATGAATC
>OFGS01000138.1_pt1 | contig 19907 bp, 18 predicted proteins | sample 1521851 | NCBI WGS metagenome assembly OFGS01 (sample SAMEA3142070, study PRJEB24117) | hot springs metagenome
GATTATAATGCGGCGAATCAGTTGGTTCGTTTCGGTGACGAAACAATCACGTACGATGCGAACGGCAACCGATTGGAAGACGGTCAGTATCAATATGAATGGAACGAAGCGGACCAGCTCGTTTCGGTTACGAGAAAAGGCGAAAGCACCCCGTTTGTGACGTACAAATACGATGAAGACGGCCGACGCATCCAAAAGAATGTGAATGGCGTGATTACAAACTACCATTACCAAGGCGACAGCCTAAACGTTCTGTATGAAACCGATGCAAGTGGAAATGTGGTAAGATCATATATATACGGAGAAAACGGGCAACTCCTTGCCATGAAAAAAGGCAATGCGACGTACTTTTATCACTATAACGCCCATGGCGATGTCATTGCCCTAACGGATGCGCAAGGAAACATCGTGGCCCGTTACCAATACGATGCGTGGGGGAACATTCTTTCCCAATCCGGCGCATTGGCGGACGAAAATCCATACCGATATGCGGGATACCAATATGACCAAGAAACGGGTCTGTATTATCTGATTGCCCGGTACTACCATCCGGTGCATGGCGTGTTCCTTTCTCTAGACCCAGATCCAGGGGATGCGGACGATATCCTTACGCAGAACGGATATACGTATGCGAACAACAATCCAGTGATGTTGGTGGATCCGGATGGGCATTGGGTGTGGATGGCAGTAGGAGCGTTAATCGGAGGAGTATCGTCGTATAAGTCTGCAAAAAGTAGAGGTCTCAAAGGTTGGAAGTTGTGGGGTTCTGTTGCAATAGGAGCTGGTTTAGGTGCTATCGGTGGAATAGGCTCAGGTGCTTACCGTGCAGCTAAAGTTGCAAGAAATATTTACAATATTACTAAGGGTCCTGCATATGTTAGAGGGAGAGCCGCGCACCAAGCATGGACAAAAGCTATGAAAAGAGTTGTTCCTGGAGGCAAATATGATAAACCATTAAGAGGTACTAAAAAACGTCCAGACCTTCAATTTTTTAGAGGAAGGGTTGTCGTTGAATTAAAACCAAAAGGTTCTTGGAAAAGAAGCTATGTAAAAAGGCAACTCAAGAATTATAAGAAAGCCGGCGCATGGATTATAATTAAGGCAAGTTATTAAAGATATTTTGGGACACACACGTAGAGTGTGTCCCTCTTTGATAGTTTTAGGGGTGAAAAATATGAATCAATATGAGGAGACGGTTAGAAATTTAGTTAATAATTTTAATGAGCATAATATAGATATAGTTGCTCAAGATTTAGCTAAGATGGGAAGGGACATAATTACTATCTTACAAAAATACTTTTATAAAGTAGATCCTAATGGTAAGATTGGGATATTAGAAACATTGAAATTATTAAATGACAGTAGTGTAATCCCTTTTCTGAAAGCTATTCTTGAAGATGAGACAGAGATATTTTTTGTTAAAGCTTATGCAGAAAGTGTATTGGATTTTTTAGAGGGTAAAGAAACTCAATTAAAAAGAAAAATTCACAATTTATCTAAAAAAAGTGGCAAGGATTTAATCGCAGATATAGCTATGATAGGAACAATTGGCGATTACAATGCTATAAGAGAATTAGACAAAATCAAGACGGATAACAAAGAGGTACTGGAACAAATCAAGGTAGCAAAATTACAAATAATGTGTGGAATAGAAGAAATAATCAAGGAGTACAGAAAACCAGATTCCCGTTATTCTCATAAAGCATTAGCAGAGGCTATTTATCATTCATTTGATCATCCAGAAGCATCAAAAGTTATAATAGAAGATCTCTTTAGTGAGGAATTTGAGCGTATTTTTAGTGCCGTTACTCTACTTGCTTTCGCGGAAAAATTTCCTAAGGACAAAGTTACCAGGGATGTAGTAAATAAGTTCTTTGAAATTTTAACGGGTGATTTTAATACAACACTAAAGAATCATGCCATACTTGCAATAGGTAGATATGGAAATACTGATGATGCATCAAGGCTTGAAAGAATTGTTGAGGAAAAAAAGCATTTAACAAAAAAGAAATTTTGGAAATGGCTAAGTGAAAGCGCACTATTAGACGATATCAAAATCACAATAAAGAAATTGAAACGAAAGAAATAGACGATTCACACTCTAAATGAGCAACAAGGAAACATTGTGTTCCGTTACCAATATGATTCGTGGGGGAACATTCTTTCCCAGTTTGGCGCCTTGGCGGATGAAAACCCATACCGATATGCGGGATACCAATATGACCAAGAAACGGGTCTCTATTACTTAATTGCCCGGTACTATCATCCAACGCATGGCGTGTTCCTATCTTTAGACCCAGACCCAGGCGATGCGGATGACATCTTGACGCAGAACGGGTATACGTACGCGAACAACAACCCAGTGATGATGGTCGATCCGAATGGGCATTTTGTATGGATGGCCATCAATGCAGGATTTGCGGCGTACGATGGGTATAAGGCCTTTAAAAAAGGCGGTTGGAAAGCGGCGGCGATTGCCGTTGGCGTGGGACTGGTTGGCGGAGTTGGATTTAAAGCAGGTAAGGTACTATATCGAGCTTATAAAGTGAAGTCAATTGCTAAAAAAATGAGATTTGATAGCACAGCATTTAAACATATGCGAAATCGGGATCGCTATGTTCCAAGACAGATTTTAGCAAGGACCATTGTTTATGGGAAGAAATCCAAAGATGGGGCTAAAGGTTATAATAAATATACCGTAACTATGCATAAATTAGAAAAAGCAAGGCACTCCATAGGCGATCCTAGAAATTACAAGTATAAAAAATATAAGTTGACAGTTGTGTATAATAAGGGAGCTAAGAGGGTGCGTCATTTCCACTATGAGCCATATTAAACAACGAATATAACCGTCAGAAAGGATGTAAAGCATGAAAATATTTGTATGCGAGGAACATCCGGATCGAAGTCTAGAGTTAATTATCACAAACTTTGAAAATGAAGGAGATCCGTTTTTTGGTGGTTGTTATTTTACAGGAAAAGTAAAGCTAAAAGGTAGAGGATTTACAGCGGAAACGGTCCCCTTCCATTTTGACAATCACAACATCTTTCGCTTCTATGAAAATTTAAGGAAAATATACAGAGAACGAGAAGGGAAAGCTGTTTTTTATTCAGAATCTAAAGAGCTAAATGTGACAGTGCATATTCACGATAGTGGAGAAGGAATTGTACAGATTCAGTTTAAGGATTTGCACAGCGATGATTCCTTTAGGAGCCATCTATATATCCATCTTTCTACATTACCATATGTGCTTGAACAGCTGCGGCACCATTTAGATATTTTTAAATACTGTTCATAGTTATATTCTTACGAGTGACCTGATGAAATTAGGCACTTGATAGATCGAGCAAGTTTGACGACACGCCTATTTTATATTATAGCGTTGTCGTCTTTTTAGTTAGACCATTGATAATAAAAAGGAAAATAAGACTAGTACGTTCTCTATGAAACCGAAGTCAGTGATGCTCTGTTAAAATGATATGTATACGGAGAAAACGGTCAGCTGTTGGCGATGAAAAAGGGCGGGGCGACGTACTTCTACCACTACAACGCGCATGGCGATGTCATCGCGTTGACCGATGCGCAAGGAAACGTGGTGAGTACGACACATGGGGCCAGCTTCTTTCAAAATTCGGTGAGATGGCAGACGAAAACCCGTATCGCTACGCGGGATACCAATACGACGAAGAGACTGGGTTCTACTACTTGATCGCCCGTTACTACCACCCGACCCATGGCGTGTTCTTGTCCGTGGATCCAGATCCTGGCGATGCGGATGACATTCTTACACAGAACGGTTATACGTACGCGAACAACAATCCGGTGATGTTGGTGGATCCGGATGGGCATTGGGTGTGGATGGCCATCAATGCAGGATTTGCGGCGTATGATGGGTATAAGGCGTATAAAACTGGTCGGTGCTGGAAATATGTAGCCAAAAAAGCGGCCTTAGGTGCAATTGGTGGAGGAAGACTCAAAGCGGCAAAACACTCTGTTTATATTTTAAACTGTAGATGTGCAAATTCACTAACACAAATTTACATCTGAACAAAAAAGGAGACATGAACCCGATTCCTTGATTAGAATAGATGTGTCACCAAACCATTCACAAGGAGGTTCATGTCTCATGAATAGATTAGCACATCATCAAGGAATTCACAAGTTTTTCACGATGTTAGGGTTGGCGCTCTATTTCTCGAAACCTGTGATGAAGCATCTCGTTCATATCGTGGATGCGATGGTGACGAAAGGTTTTTCGGGAACGTTGACCGATCTTCATCATGGGAGCTTTCATCCGAACCATCGCACGACACTCAGCCATTTTTTCACGAAAAGCCCTTGGGAGGAAGAGACGTTGCTTCGCAAACTCCAGCAGTGGATCCTTCGTCGTGTCGAACGCAGCTCGAAACGAGAGAATTCACCCCTTTTTGTTTCGATCGATGATACGATTTGCCAAAAAACGAAGCCTTCGTCACGGGCCACGCATGCCATTCAAGGGTGTGATTGGCACTATTCTCACACAGAGAAAAAGTCGATCTGGGGACATTCTCTCGTTTGGCTCATGGTTCATACGATGACCCAAGCGTTTCCTTTTGCCTTTCGCCTCTACGACAAGACGGCTGGGAAAAGCAAAGGAAAATTGGCGATCGAGATGCTTTCTTCGTTGGATGTGAGTCGCCCCGTTTATGTGCTAATGGACTCTTGGTATCCATCCCAAACGCTCGTGGAAGCTTGTCTGAAAAAGGGATTCCATGTGATTGCGATGCTCAAGACGAACCGAATTCTCTACCCGAAAGGCATCGCCATCCAAGCGAAGCAGTTTGCCCATTACATCGAACCGAAAGACACTCACCTCGTCACGGTGGGAGAAGAGCGTTATCGGGTGTATCGCTACGAAGGCGCTCTCAAAGGTCTCGATGATGCCGTAGTGCTGCTCGCTTGGAAAGCCGATCAGCCGATGACACCTAAACATCTTCATTGCGTCTTGAGCACCGATCGGGAGTTAAGCGACGAAGACATCTTTCGCTACTATGCCGAGCGTTGGTCGATCGAATGTTTTTTCCGTCAAGCGAAAGACCAGCTGAAACTCGATGGATACCGCGTTCGCGGGCGTCGGGCGGTGAAACGGTATTGGATCTTGGTGCAACTTGCGTATGTGTACAGCATGTTCGAGTCGAACAGTGATTTTTCGGATGGGCTCGATCTCCTGCGCAAGAGAAAAGGACATAGCCTCGTGGAGTTCATTTACCGTGCAGCAAAACAAAATATTCCCATTGATACCGTGAAAAAACAGCTCCACGTGGCATAAGGGGTACCCTGTTTGTCTCTTTTTAAATGGTAATTATTGTTATCGGAATTGCTCAACTACAGTTTTAAAGAAAGGAAATGTAGTAAAATATGTTGGAAGAACTGTAAATATTATGAGGAGGAAATATGCCCATAGTAAAAATCACCCTGATTTAGATTTTGAGGTGGTTGCTAGCAATCTATCCTATGGACAAGCTCGGGGATTAGAACATCGTTTATATTTGAAGCACCGTGTAAAAAGTAAGCTTAGAAATAAGATAAGACCTATTAGTAAGAAAAATAAACACGTGTGTTGATTAACCAATAATATCCATAAAAACATAGAAAAAAGAGCACTTTTCCTGTAGAATGTAAGTAACCACACAAACAAACCCAGGAAAGAGGTGCTCTTTATGAACAAGCATACCACACTCCCGAATTTGATGCAAAAAATTGTGTCAGACGAAGACATTCAAACCATCACAGAAGCAGTCGGTTATCACGACTCATCTCGTAAATTTACCGTACGTACGTTAATCGACTTTTTCCTTCTCGCTAATGTCCATGAGTGGAAGAGTTTTCGTCATGGTGCCGATGTGGCGCCCACTTACCAATTGCCGCGTTTTCATTATTCGACGGTGGCAAACAAGGCGAAGGAGATTCCATATGAAACCATGAAGCGTTTGTTTGCACTGATCGTTTCGAAGTGTAATCGCAAAACACGGCGATCTCTTCGATTCCCGAAACCTCTTCGCATTGTCGATTCGACAATGGTGACAGTCGGAAAGAACCGCCTATCATGGGCGCCTTATCATGGGGAACGGTCAGGGATTAAACTGCATGTCGCTTATTCTCCTAAACACCAGTCACCAATGGATGCCATAGAAACAACCGGTCTACGCCACGATGGTCCTGTCGGGGAAGCGTTGACACATCCGAAGCAAATTCTTGTGGAAGATCGGGCGTATTTTAAAATCGAACGGATCGACCAATTTGCCGAAAATGGACAACTTTTTGTCATTCGCATGAAAGAAAATGTAGAGATTCATCGTCGTCACCGTTTACAGCGTCTTGTTTCTTCCGATTCCAATGTCATCGCTGATTTTACTTGTCAGCTAGGAACGAAGCCACGCCGTTCGAAGAAACGTCATCGAGTGGTCATCTTTCGTGATGCCCATGGAAAGGAGATTCGCGTCGTAACGAATGTTGTAAATTAGCACACTATTCCAGAACTACTTTTTCAAATTATTTTGGATGAAAATCGGAAATACCGCGCAAAATGTTTGCGAATTCTCTCGGATATTGCACGCTTTTTCCGATCCTTTGCACATTATCTCAGACGAACATCGAAAAAAGAAGAGGAGCCGTTTGGCTCCTTATGCTCCTGTTTCCTCCGCCGCCATTCGAACAATTTCTTCGTCAATCACGTCCTTTTTTAGCTGGTAGCCGTATAAAAGGCATGTCGTCGTTAACGTATTGATGACTCGTGGCCATCCTTGCGACTGTAGGGCAATCGCCTCTAGCGCCGCAGGGGTAAAAATCGAGTGCTTCGCTCCTGCTTGCTTCATTCGCTGTTCAATGTACACGGCCACTTCTTCTTTCGAGAGCGCTCCCATCCGATACCGCATAATGATGCGTTGTTGAAGTGGACGATGGTGATTTAAGCGCAACCGTATCTGTAAGTGGGGCAGCCCTGCTAAAATCAACACGAACGGATTCGTGGAGTCCATGTGAAAATTAAATAGAATGGCGATATCTTGCAAAAACGCATCTTTCGCAAGATGCATTTCATCTAGCAGAATCACCGGAGTGATTCGACGTTCCTGATACATTCGTTCGATTCCTTGTTGAATTTGGTAAAACAAGTCCACTTTGCGGTATTTCGGTTCCTCGCCTAATCCTAACGCTAATCCTCGATAAAAATCCATCACTCCTCCCGTGGATAACGGGAAATACACGACATGATATAACGAGGGATTCAACGATTCTTTGAACGTCCGAAGAGCGAACGTTTTCCCCGCCCCCGGCTCTCCTGTCAGTAGACCGATTCCTTTCGTTCGTTTCACGTAATCCAATGCGTGTAAGGCTTCTTCGTAAGAAGACCCTCGATACGCTTCCGACGGAGGGGTGTCTTTCGAAAACGGCTCTCGAGAAAGGGAGTAGAACGTTTTATACATCCGTTCCTGCCTCCTTTCCTAGCCCCGCAAACGGCGATCGGTGGCGTTTGACGTGGGCATTCTCCTGCATGCGCACGAGCGTCGCTTTCGCTGCTTCTTTGCCGTCTTCGTATACATACACCCCTTGCTCATCATACCGAATTTCCACGGATTGTCCGATAAACCGAGGCGGAACCTCATACAGCTGTTTGTTTAACGTAATCGTTCCATCCGCCTTCACTTTGCGAAACTCCCGTTTCAAAAAAATCGTGTCCAGCCAAGTCGCATCCTCCACGAACGATACCATGTGCACTTGCGATTGAAACACTTCATGCGGCGTTTTTCCTTCTAGCGACGCATGGGGCTTCCGATGGTAGTCTTCTTCGAGCCACTTCCAGAAGCGTTCGTTCAGCTCTTGAAGCGACGTAGCTGGTTTCATCTCCAACAACGGGTAAAAACGAGTTTGCACCGTCCGGAAAAATCGCTCGATTTTCCCTTTGCTTTGTGGATCATATGGCTGCGTATGAATGAGCGTGATCCCTAATTCTGCGCAAGCATATTGTAGGGTCTCCGATCGATAAATTTTGCCGTTATCGGAGTAGATGCGTTTCGGTTTCCCGTATCGCAGGAACGCTTCTTTTGTCACGATGCGTAATCCGTCAAACTTCTCGGAAGAGAAAAACTGGGCATACGGCACGACTCGTGAACAGTCATCGATGTAGGCGATCAAAAATGTTTTTTGCGCTTTTCCATTCTCTCGAATCACTGGACCATGGGACAAATCCCCTTGCCATAGCTCATTGATTCGATCGTACGCAAATCGTTTTCGTTCAGGCATCGGGGAAATTTCTTTCCCCACAAGGTTGTATTTTTTCAATAAACGATATATAGTGAAATAGGATATGTTTTGTTTTTCTATTTCCCCCTGCTCGATGAGGTGCTGGTAAAACACCGTCACCGGCGCATGGGGATATTTTTTTCGTAAGGCCAAAATATGCTCTTCGTCTTCCATTGTCAATCTTCGAGAATGGCCGCGATCCGCTCGACGTTTCGGCTTCAGTGCTTCAAACCCGCCTTTTTTATACTGGGTGCACCAGTCTAGAATCGTTTTCGCTGCGATTCGTTTTTCGCCATAGTGCGGAACGGCATGCATGCGCGTCGACACCTCCTTTACGTACGATTTCGGATCGACCTGCCCATTGACTAACGGTGCGATCAATCCATACCGAAATAGGGCGATTTCTTGTCTCATCGATTCGTCCATCAAGGTTTCCTCCTTCTCCGATGTTGCGGAAGAACCAATCGGTTCGTCCTGCCTCCATCATACCGAATCCCGTTCCCCTCGTCGACGCAAAAGGTTTGTGGAATTAATTGTTTTTTGAAATAGAACCAGAAAGAAACAAATTAGGAACCAAATTAATTCGCTAAAAAATGGGTCGAGTATTCCCTCCACATCGCTTCAATGAGTTTCTCCAACCCACCCCCCTCTAAGTGTTGTATCCACTCTTGGGCTTGCACGAGTGGTTCGTGGGACAACCCCGGGATTCGTTTCCCTTTCGTCTGAAAAAACCAACGAAGCCACGGTAAATGAGCGAGGAACCGGCGCATATAAACATCCACTCCTTGTCGGAGAGGAAAAAACTTCGATGAGCTCTTCCCCTTGCCTAAGAGGGAGGAGAGGCGTTCTTTGAGCCAGTGGACAATCGTCCCAATCGTGTATTGGAAATACGGCAAAAGAAACGTGGGAAGCACGGTCACCGTCTTTTTGCATATCGCGCACCGATAACGAGCAATCCAAATCCGATAGGCGTCTTGCCCCACTAACGCATTTCGTTCGTAATAGCCATGACGATAAAGGTTCCGTTTCGCTTGACAATGTGGACAACGATGGATCGACGGAAACGCATTTTCTTTTCCTCGATTCGCATAGGTTTGCACATCAATCCCGAAGTCATACAACTGAACCACGCTCTCGTCCCCCTCCTCCGAAACAATTCGCTAAAAATTGAGTATACTGTTTCAGAAAAGGAGAGAAGGGCATCCTGGGGGATTTGTAAAAAAGTATTTTATTCAAAGATAAAATGATAATTTACAGAATTCGTTGTGTCGTCTGTTGAGAGGCGAAAAACTCGATCAAGTTCTTTGTACCACGTAGGGCATTTTCTGTAACAGAGATGCCCTATTTGTGTTGTGTATACTACTATCATAGTTACTTTTGTCCTTAGTTGTTGACAAAAAAATGGATTAGTAGTAATATTAATTACGTAATTACGTAATTACGTAATTACGTAATTACGTAATTATAAGGAGGGGTGTTCAATGATTGACTTAAGAAGTGATACATTGACTTTGCCTACAGAGGAAATGAGGAATGTTATTGCTAATGCATTGGTAGGTGATGATTGTTATAGAGAGGACAGCAGTGTCATTCAATTAGAAGAATATTGTAAACGATTGTTTCATGTGGAGGATGCTCTTTTTGTACCAACAGGTACATTGGCTAATCAATTGGCTATAAAGTCACAAGTAACGGAAGGGAATGAAGTGATTACAGAAACAAACTATCATATAAACTTTTACGAAAGTGCTTCGATTGCCATGCTAAGTAGAGTCGTTTTGCATACATGCAGAACAGTCGATGGGATTCTAAGAGTCGAACATGTTGAGGAGTTAATCCATTCTAAACCTAGAGGCTCTTTTTACGCTCACCCTCAATTAGTTTCCATTGAGAACACGATTAATTATTATCAAGGGAAAATATTCCCTCTGAAAGTAATTGAGCAACTATATGAGTTTACGAGGGAGAAAAATATATCTTTACATATGGATGGAGCAAGGTTGTTTAATGCACACGTAGCAACGAACATTCCATTAAACGACTATGCAAAATTTGTGGATTCACTTAGCGTATGTTTTGCAAAAGGACTTGGTGCTCCATTTGGATCGATGCTTATGGGAAAAAAAGAAGTGATCAGCAAAGCTAGGATTTACAGAAAACAATTTGGAGCCGGGTTTCATCAAATAGGCATGTATGCAGCTGCAGCGATGTATGCTTTAAGGCATCATATATCCCGTTTACGTATAGACCATCTGCTTACTAAAAAATTAGCAATGATGTTATCGAAAATAGAAGGACTGCATGTTGATCCTCATGCTGTTGAAACAAATATGATTTTTTTTCATGTGAATAACTTTCATATAAGTTCATCTGAGTTTGTCGATAGGTGTAAGAAAAAGGGCCTACTTCTATTTCCTTGGTTACCTGATGAAGTAAGGATTGTGGTTAGTAGAAATGTTAATGAAAAAGATATATATGAAGCAGCTAATGTTATTGAAGCAGTATGTAAAGAGTTGACGAGAGGGGTCATGTATGTTTCCTAAGGTGAATGAGGGAATTTTAACATTTGGTATCAGGGTGTTCAATTCCATTGGCTTTTTTGTGTATGTTCCGCTGCTTTCACTATGGCTAGTGAAAATGAAAGGACTAGATATTACTGAAACCAGTTTAATCATAGCGGCGTTTACATTCGTATCGAAGGCGGGGAATATGTTGGTTGGCGGAATTGTCGACAAGTTTGGGATTAAGAACAGTTTGGTTATTGGACTCTGGGGAGCTGCCTTGTTGTTAGCTATGTTAACAATCGTTAATTCTTATCCATTGCTATTTTTGATCGCATTGGTATTGGGTGTATCGACTTCGCTTTACAACGTAAGTTTGAAAACACATATTTCCTTATTAAAGGAAAATGAGAGGCTGCAAGCGTTTGCTTTATTAAACATCGCTGTTAACGTTGGAGCTTCCATTGGTCCTTTTCTAGGCGGGTGGTTATTGGATTGGAATTCTTCTAGTACGATCATGGCGGCAATCGTTTGTTATGTTTTGGCTGGGGGGATTTCGTTGTTGTTGCCCCGCATCACCAGCGAGGATGCGGAGAAGGGAATCAATATCGTACAATTCGTTAAAAACAGTAGATCCGACCCGCATTTCTTTATCTTTATAAGATTTATTGCTTTTTCAGGGTTATTTTGGTTTTTGTACACACAACTATTTACAACTTTCCCTGTTGTCGTTTCTCAACATTTTTCAGGAAAAACGATTGGGTTGTTTTTTACCGTGAACGCGATGACGATTATTGTTTTTCAAGGTTTCTATCCAAAAATACAGCCAAAATGGAAAATGGAGTATTGGTACGCGCTGGCCTTGGTGCTCATCGTTGCCTCTTATTTCTTGCTGTGGATTTCCCATCATTTTTGGATCATCTTTGTTAGCGTGGTTTTGTTCAGCATGGCTGAAATCATTTGGGTTCCTATGATTGATCATCAGCTCATAGAAAAAAAGGGAATGTTAAGTTCTTCATGGGCCTTCGGAATATCCGGTGTACTTTGGGGAGTATGGGAATCGATCGGTGGATTCGTTGGTTTGAATTTGTATCAGTACGTCGGACAGCAAACCTTTTTTTACTTAGCAATAATAGGCATTATGATTTTGGGTGGTTATTTGTTTCGGCTGCTATATAGAAACATGTCTTTCTTCACAAGTAAAAATCAAGTAGGGAGAAAGGACTGGAGATAATGGATTTGTTATTTGTTGAGACAAATACAACGGGTACCGGTACAAAGGCAATGAAAATCGCTAAGCAACTAGGCTATAAAATCCATTTTTGGACGATGGACTTAGAACAATATAACGCAATGACAGATGACCATCCGCTGCATTTCGCTGATCAAGTCGTCATCATCAATACGTATGATGCGGACCGAATGAAAGAAGAACTGGCACGTTCTGAGGTAAAATTTTCTGGAATCCTCGCTTTTGATGATTATCACTTGACTCCAGTTGCTGAATTAGCGAGTTATGTGGGAGTCAGGGGTCACGATATCGAAGCATTGAAAAGGGCTCGTTATAAACATGTAACGAGAACTTATTTAGAAAGCCAGCATTTTAGAGAGTTTTTGCAGCCTGCTTTTCACATCATCCATCATCCTGACGATATTATCAATTTGGATATTGCGTTTCCCTGTGTCATTAAACCTGTAGACGATAGTGGAAGTAATGGAGTAACGATCTGTCAAAATCGTCGCGATTTAGAACTGTCCCTGCGCCTTGAATGGCAAAGACAGCGTAATGAGCGTGGATATGAGCTGAAAAGGAAATGGTTGATTGAAGAGTGGATTGAAGGACAAGAATTTTCAGCTGAGATGTTGTACACAGTTGATGGATGGAAATTAATATCGGTTACAAAGAAAGAGACGTACGGTCCGCATGCTGTTGAATGTGGGCATGTAACAAGCCCTAAACTGACTCCCTTTTCCGATTTAGAAGAGAGATGCAAAAAGCTACTCCATTTGCTGGGATTAAACTATGGAGCGGCGCATATAGAATTTTTTGTTCGCGGAAACAACTTATATTTAGTTGAAGTCAATCCTAGGCTGGCTGGTGACTGTATTCCCGAATTAGTAGAATTGGCTACAGGGGTGGATATGGTTAGGCATGTTGTTTTACAAGCGATCGGGACATATGAAGAGATAGCGATCACTAGACAACGCTATGCCGCCATTAAGTTCATCTTGCCTGCTGAGCAGGGGATATATCAAATGGTTAGCGGGATGAAGGAATCGCAAAAAGTAGCGGGGGTAAAGAGGATAAGTATAGGAAAATTGCCGTTTAAGGCGAATGGCATTAAAAGCAGCTATCACAGGTTAGGGTTTGTTATCGCGGAAAGCGATAGTATGGAAAACGTAATCGCTTCGACCCAAGAGGCGATGAATCGATTAGAATGGGGGATTGTATATGGATAAATATATCATCATTTTAGGGGCAAGCCGTTATGGAGCAGAAGCGGCGTTTCAATGTGGACTCAAACCTATTATTGTGACAGATCGGCACTCAAGCATTGATAAGGAAATAGCGCAGTTGACTGAGGCCGTATTTTATGTTCGTGATATTGCGGAGAAAACAGAGGTATTTTACACTGTAGAGAAAATCATGAGTTTCTATCAGACCGTAGAGCTTGTCGTAAGTTTTACAGAATTAGGATTAGAGACAGCTGCTTATATTAGTGAAAGGATGCAATTACCAACCAATTCGCTTGAAACGGTGGTAAATACGAGGGATAAAGGAAGGATGCGTCGGATTTTGTCGAAAGATCCAGAATTGCGATTAGACGTTGTAAGTGGTAAGGGATCTGCTCTTCCTAAACAGTTTCCGTATTCACGGCCAGCCATCATCAAACCACTTGACGGATTTGGAAGTAAAGCGGTCAATTATATTTCCAATCAACAAGAGTGGGAGAAATGGTTAAAGAGAAATCAAGACCATTCTCACGAGTGGATTTTGGAGCCTTATATTGACGGTTCGGAATATAGTGTGGAGACGGTATCTTGTAGGGGAACGCACTTTATTTTAGGAATCACCGAAAAACAAACGACTGGGAAACCTCACTTTATTGAGACTGGGCATATGGTGCCAGCGAGACTGGGACAACAGGAAGTCGAGCGAATTGAACAAGTAGTGATGAAAGCGTTACATTTGTTGAATGTCCAGTATGGACCGGGACATATTGAGATTAAATGGGATGTGGAAGAGGACAGACCTGTGGTGATTGAAATGCACACGAGACCAGGAGGTGATTTTATCCCTTATTTACATCAATTAACCTCTGGTTTCAACCAATATGAGCTAGGTATTTTATCTTATATGAACGAGATGCCACCTGTTGAAAAACCGATTTATCAAAAAGTAAGTCTTGTTAATTTTTTGATGTTTCCGGAGGGGGTGTTGCGACAAATTTCTCTTGGCGCAGAGGTCAATCGAGAATATATCCAAGATTGGGCCATCTATTATCGAGTAGGGGATCGTATAAGGAAAACGGTTGACTCTTATACTCGCTCGGGCCATGTTATTGTTTGCTCATCAACAGTTGAAGAATGCCAGCGGTTATGCGACAATTTTCTTGATCAGTTGAAGTGCGAAATTGTTCATGAATAAAAAAAAACAGAAGGCATGGGATGTCGAATGGCTGTATATACAATAGAGGAAGTCAACCATCGTTGTAAAGTTGAACTCTCGATCTCATCTTTATTTGAAATGATGGCGTGTTTAAGAAAGTGCTACATTTCATCGGGAAAAATGGATGGTGCCCCTCCTTTTCCTGTTGCTCGTTTTGAGGAGTTTTTTCGCGAAAATGCATCGTTGCTGCAGAAGTTTTACGGTCGGTATGAGTATGGAGCACAGCTCGCCGAATTTTTGGTTGATTTGCCTGCTCCTCATACCTTTTCTCAACTCATGGCGTATATCGACCGCGTGTCTCAATATGAGTTTTTATATTATTTATTTGGTCGATACTTGTCTGAAGAAGAGATCGAGATGTATCTAACGCAATTCGCTTTTCCGTTCGATGAAATTCGTTCAAAGATTACGTCGTTGGGCGGGGTTGTGAATGATGAACAGTTGGAATTTGCGCAGAACTATGAGCAATATTTGCAGGAGCTAACTTCTCTTTGGGAACGTTTTTATCAGCAATGTTACGCTCATATTGAATCAATCCTGTCTCCTCTTTGGGATCAAGCGAATGAACGATTGAGAGCGGAACTCAAGCAGTCTGGGGTTGATAAAATAGTTCGAAAATTATTGTACGACTATCCAATCCCGGAACAGTTTCCAACAAAAGAAACAAAGTTGATCAAATTGTACCCATCCTATTTTGTGTCACCGAAATTTATTATAGTTTGGGGGCTTGGTGAACTTCATATTGTTTATGATATAAAGCACTATATAGACGGGAAAGAGGTTTCTTTCAACGAACAGCAGCTGGAGATTCAATATGATGAGAGACAGTTGCAGTATGTTGCTGATATTGCTAAATCTTTGTCTGAAATTGTTCGGGTGAAAATATTGTCATTTATTGCGAATGAAGAAAAAATAAAGTCACAAGAGATGGCCAATCAGTTAAATATTACAGTTCCTACTGTTTCACGACATTTAAACATCCTGAAGCAATCCAATCTGATCATAGAGCGAAAAGAAAACGGTTATCACCTCTATGAGATCAACGAAGAGGAAGTGAAGAGCTATTGCTCAGCTTTAAAGAAAATTTTGGGCATCGAAAGCGATGAAACATAACGGTCAAAGGGATGGTCCGTTGCCGAGGCATTCTCTTGGTCAGTTAGGCCTTGATGGACTTTTTCCTGAGATGAAGATTTGTTAACGTTCCCGAGAAGGCCTTCATCATCATTGCATCCACGATATGAACAAGATACTTCAGGACAGGTTTCGACAAGTAAAGGTCCAACCCTAGCGTCGCATCTGTTGTACAAATTAATAATACTATGTTAAAATGAAATTATTGTGATTGACGTGCGTTGTTGGGGGTGTGAAGTATGCATACGTTTCTTGTTACGTTGCTCGTAATTGTTTCCATTGGAATGATTGCGGTCGTTTTATTGCAATCCGGTCGAAGCGCAGGGCTTTCTGGTGCGATTACAGGCGGTGCCGAACAATTGTTTGGCAAGCAGAAAGCGCGCGGTATTGATGCGGTATTACACCGTGTGACAGTTGTGCTTGCGGTATTGTTTTTTGTATTAACAGTAGCTGTCACTTATTTTGAACTGTAACAGCGGTCCAGCGATGCGGATCGCTTTTTTCATGGAAGAAGGGAGGAATCGTTTTGAAGCTAGTTGCCCCACAACCGTTTACGTTTGAAGCTGGTGAGCGGGCTGTCTTATTATTGCATGGATTTACTGGAAACTCTGCCGATGTGCGCATGCTTGGGCGTTTTTTACAATCAAAAGGATATACGTGTCATGCGCCGATTTACAAAGGGCATGGTGTGCCGCCCGAAGAGCTCGTTCATACCGGTCCAGAAGATTGGTGGCAAGACGTCATAAACGCTTATGAACATTTAAAACAAAAACATGAAAAAATCGCCGTTGTTGGCTTATCGCTTGGCGGTGTGTTTTCGTTAAAACTTGGCTATACTGTTCCTGTCGTCGGCATCGTGCCGATGTGCGCCCCGATGTATATTAAAAGCGAGCAGACGATGTACGAAGGAGTTTTAGCATATGCTCGCGAATATAAAAAACGTGAAGGAAAAAGTGAGGAACAAATCGGGCGGGAAATGATGGAGTTTGCCAAAACGCCGATGAAAACATTAAAAGCATTGCAACAACTGATTGCCGAAGTGCGCGATCATTTAGATTTCATTTATGCCCCTATTTTTGTCGTGCAAGCGCGTCATGATGACATGATTAACCCAGATAGTGCAAATATTATTTATAACGGCGTTGAATCTCCAGTAAAACAAATGAAGTGGTATGAGGAGTCAGGACACGTCATTACGCTTGATAAAGAAAAAGAACAGCTTCACGAAGACATTTATACATTTTTAGAATCATTAGATTGGTAATCCTCGAAAGGAGGAAGTAAATGAAGGAAAAATTATTAGCGTTTATGCGCGATGAAGCGTACAAACCGCTTACTGTTCAAGAGTTAGAAGAGGCGTTTCACATTGTGGATGCCGCCGAGTTTAAAGAACTTGTCAAAGCGCTCGTTGCGCTTGAAGAAGAAGGGCTAATCGTCCGTACAAGAAGCAATCGTTACGGATTGCCAGAAAAAATGAACTTAATTCGCGGGAAAGTGACCGGCCATGCGAAAGGATTTGCGTTTGTTATTCCTGAAGACTCAACGCTCGATGATATTTTTATTCCACCGTCGGAATTAAAAAATGCGATGCATGGCGATACGGTGCTTGTGCGTGTAAGCGGACAGCCAACTGGTGCACGGCAAGAAGGGACGATCGTTCGCATCATTGAGCGCGGTGTGACAGAAGTCGTCGGCACGTATACAGAAAGCAAAAACTTCGGCTTCGTCATTCCAGACGACAAAAAAATCGTCAACGATATTTTTATTCCGAAACATGCGGCAAACGGCGCCGTCGAAGGGCATAAAGTTGTCGTTCGTTTGACGACGTATCCAGAGGGACGTATTAGTGCGGAAGGAGAAGTTATTAAAATTTTAGGACATAAAAACGACCCTGGGGTGGATATTTTATCGATTATCCATAAACATGGCTTACCGCTTCAATTCCCAGAAGAGGTGATCGCTCACGCCAACAGCATTCCTGATACAATTTCTGAAGAAGATTTACAGGGGCGACGGGACTTACGCAACGAAATGATTGTGACGATTGACGGCGAAGACGCAAAAGACTTAGATGATGCGGTGACCGTAACAAAGTTAGCAAACGGAAATTATAAGTTAGGCGTTCATATTGCCGACGTAAGCCACTATGTGACGGAAGGCTCGCCAATTGACCGTGAAGCATATGAGCGTGGGACGAGCGTCTACTTAGTCGATCGCGTCATTCCAATGATTCCGCATCGCTTGTCAAACGGCATTTGTTCATTAAATCCGAAAGTTGATCGCCTAACGTTGTCGTGCGAGATGGAAATAAACGATCGCGGTGAAGTCGTGAGCCATGAAATTTTTCAAAGCGTTATTCGTACGACTGAACGAATGACGTATACCGATGTGAACCGCATTCTTGTCGATAAAGACGGGGCGCTAAGAGAAAAATACGCTCCGCTCGTTCCGATGTTCGAGCTCATGGCAGAATTGGCGGACATTTTACGAAGTAAGCGAATGAAGCGCGGCGCGATTGACTTTGATTTTAAAGAAGCGAAAGTGCTTGTCGATGAAAATGGAAAACCGTATGATGTCATTTTGCGTGAGCGTTCTGTTGCTGAACGATTAATCGAAGAATTTATGTTAGCGGCAAATGAGACGATTGCAGAACATTTTCATTGGATGAACGTTCCATTTATTTATCGTGTGCATGAAGACCCGAAGCCTGAGAAGCTGCAGCGCTTTTTAGAGTTTATTACAAACTTCGGCTATGTCGTCAAAGGTACGGGCAATCAAATTCATCCTCGCGCCTTGCAAGAAGTGTTAGAAGCTGTGCGCGGCGAGCCGGAAGAAATGGTCGTGTCGACCGTCATGCTTCGGTCGATGAAGCAAGCGCGATATGATGCTGAAAGTCTCGGTCACTACGGATTATCAACGGAATTTTATACGCATTTTACATCACCGATTCGCCGCTATCCAGACTTAATTGTGCATCGCCTCATTCGCACGTATTTAATCAACGGGCAAATCGATGAACAAACGCAAAAAAAATGGGCAGAGAAGCTACCGGAAATTGCCGAACATACGTCGAATATGGAGCGCCGTGCAGTCGAGGCAGAGCGCGAAACGGATGATTTGAAGAAAACAGAGTTTATGGAAGATAAAATTGGCATGGAGTTTGACGGCATTATTAGCTCGGTGACAAACTTTGGATTGTTTGTTGAACTGCCGAATACAATCGAAGGGCTTGTACACGTTAGCTATTTAACGGACGATTATTACCATTACGATGAGCAGCATTATGCGATGATCGGCGAACGAACAGGAAAAGTATACCGCATCGGTGATGAAATTACCGTGCGCGTCATTAACGTCAATAAAGAAGAACGTATCGTCGATTTTGAAATTGTCGGCATGAAAGGGCGCAAACATAAACAAGCGAAAGCTGCTCCAGTTGTCATCGAAGGAAAACGGAAAAAGAAAAAAGAAGAGCAATGGCCAACGAAAAAAACGAAGAAAAAGAAAAAGTTTTATGAAGATATACCAAACATGAAAAAGAAGAAAAAGAAAAAACGATAAGAAAAGCCTCGTCAGTAGAGGCTTTTCCTTTCTTCTTATTTTTGCTAAAATATTGGTTGTCTGAAGGGAGGGAAACAAATGCCAAAAGGGGAAGGAAAACTAATTGCTCAAAATAAAAAGGCGCACCACGATTATTTTATTGAGGAGACGTATGAAGCAGGACTTGTATTGCAAGGGACGGAAATTAAGTCGATTCGTGCAGGCAAGGTGAACTTAAAAGATTCGTTCGCGAAAGTGGAAAAAGGTGAAGTGTTTTTGCATAATATGCATATTAGTCCATACGAACAAGGGAACCGTTATAATCACGATCCGTTGCGGACGCGCAAACTATTGCTTCATCGCCGCGAAATTAACAAGTTAATTGGCTATACGAAAGAACAAGGCTATACGCTCGTGCCGCTGAAGCTGTATATTAAGGATGGCTTTGCTAAGTTGCTGCTTGGTGTCGGAAAAGGAAAGAAAAAATACGATAAGCGGGAAGATATGAAAAAGAAAGAAGCTCAACGTGAAGTCGAGCGCGCTTTTCGCGAACGACAGAAATAATCCAATATGTTACAATTGCAAAACAGATGAAATGTGATATAATAAAACGTGTCAGCTAGTTACGAAAGCTTAAGCTTCCTTCGTACGTTTCTCTTATACGGGGACGTTACGGATTCGACAGGGGTAGATCGAGCTTAAGCTGCGAGCCGAGGGGATCGTCCTCGTAAAAACGTCACTTAAAGATAACTGGCAAAGAAAACTACGCTTTAGCTGCTTAATT
>OFGS01000139.1_pt1 | contig 19722 bp, 21 predicted proteins | sample 1521851 | NCBI WGS metagenome assembly OFGS01 (sample SAMEA3142070, study PRJEB24117) | hot springs metagenome
AAATATAGTAGATGCAGTCAAAAATAGAAATATAGAAGAACTTAGAAGAGCATTTCAAGATATAACCATGTATAGAAAACCCTATTTTACTCCAAGTAGTGATGTAAAATGAGCATTCAAATGGTTGATGTGACGAGTAAGGAAGAATCATATCGAGAAGCAACTGCAACAGGGTTAATAAAACTGAGAACTGAAACAATAGAAAGGATAAAGAAAGGTCTTATAGAGAAAGGAGATGTCTTCTCAGCATCGATAATAGCTGCTATCAACGGCGTCAAGGAAACTCCTAGACTACTACCGTTAACTCATAATATTCCAATAACGCATGTAAAAGTAGAATACGAAATATTAGAAGACGGTATCAGGGTATTTGTCACCGTTAAAACGACAGCTAAAACGGGCGTAGAAATGGAGGCGTTAACAGGCGCAGCAACCGCATTATTAAACATATGGGATATGGTTAAAAAATATGAGAAAGATAAAGATGGACAATATCCATATACATTGATAACAGATTTGAAGATAGTTGAAAAGATAAAAAGAGGAGTCTAGTATTGAAAATAGTCATTAAACCAATAGCACTGTACAGGGATATATTAGGTGAAACACTAGAATTATATGTAGATGAACCGATATCGGTCGAGAAGCTCATTGCGATACTATTAGAAAAATACAATTTACCAAGAGATATAGAACCAATAATAATAATTAATGGTAATCTCGTAGATGGAAAACAAATCATAGATAAGGATAGTACTATATACCTTACTCCGCCCTTTTCAGGTGGAGGAATGTATATTGACGTAAAAATACTCAATGAACAGGAAGAAGTGGATTTCAATGAATTAATTGAAAAACTCTCGCAGATAGATCCTGGATCAGGCGCAGCAGTAGTTTTCACGGGATTCGTTAAAGGAAGAGTAGAGGAGGTAGATGTATATGAACTAGAATACACTACTATAAAGGAAACGGCATTGAAACAAATGGAGAAAATAGCGATGGAAGAGGGAGAGAAATACGGTTTGAGAGCAGTAGTTATATGGCATTATACCGGCAAGCTGAAGCCAAGCAACGTGACAATTGTAATAGCTACACTGGCACCCACCCGTAGTGGTGCTTTCGATGCCGCGAGAATTATACTTGAAAGAGTCAAAAAAGAAGTACCCATATTCAAGTTAGAGAAGAGAAGCGATGGAGAATACTGGATTATAGGGGATCACAGGAGGTATTCAAGGCAGCGCTATGCTTAAAAGACAATTATAACAATGTTATAATATTAATGGAGAGTAGTACATGAAGGAATCGCCGAAAATAGCATTGCATATAGTCATAGTAGGTCTTGTTCAAGGAGTCGGATTCAGGCCATTTATTACTAGACAAGCATTAAAACTAGGATTAGCTGGTTACGTGAAGAATATTGGAGGTAGTGAAGTAGAAGTATGGATAGAAGGGCCTGTGGAAGAAATATACGAGTATCTAATATCGCTTTACTTTGATAAGCCCCCAAACGCCCAACTTGAACAAATCTATGTGTCGTTTGAAAACCCGCTTGATTACACTAGTTTCGTAATTGAAAAGAGCGATGCGAATCCCTATGCCAGGTCTAATATTCCACCCGACTTTGCAATGTGTAGAGATTGTCTAATGGAAATACTTGACCCTAATGACAGGAGATACAGGTATCCATTCAACTCCTGTGCGTGGTGTGGTCCAAGATTCTCCATGATACGCACAGTACCGTATGACAGGGAAAATACTGCCATGTACAAGTATAATCTCTGCAGTGAATGCCTCAGCGAATATAGAGATCCGGATAATATTAGGAGATACCATGCACAGGGTATAAGTTGTCCTAGGGATGGGCCTAGTCTACAGTTAGTAGATAGGGATTTCAAGCCTATTGATAACGGAGACCCTATAAGTGAAACAGCTAAGTTGATCGATGAAGGATTCATCGTGGCCATTAAGGGGATTGGTGGATACCACATAGCCTCCCTTGCATCCAACGACGATGTAGTATTAGAACTCAGGAGAAGAAAGAAGCGCCCGAGAAAACCGTTCGCGGTTATGGGACTGGATACTAGTGTATTAAAGAAACTTGTTTATATGGATGAGAGAGACGAGGAGCTATTAAACTCCCCTCAAGCACCTATACTCCTATTACCCAAGAAACCCGGGTCACCGGTATCTAAGTATGTATCTCCGGATTTGAATCATGAAGGGGTCTTCGTCGCGTATACACCACTACACTACTTGTTGTTGATGAATACCCGTGACAGGTTTCTCATCATGACCAGTGGCAATGTATCCGGTGAACCAATGTGTGTAGATGAAGAATGCGTCAAGGAGAAACTATCTAGAGTAGTAGACTACGTGTTAATACATGATAGAGAAATAGTTAATAGAGTGGATGATAGTGTAATAAGGAAAACCGGTGATAATTACTTATTGCTTCGTAGAAGTCGCGGATACACTCCAGCATGGATAGAACTGCCCCTGGATCTAAACGGCGAATATATTGCTTTCGGCGGGGACTTAAACAATAACGGGGCAATAGGCTTCGAAAACAAAATAGTATTAACACAGTATATAGGTGACATGGAGTCTCTCAACGCACAGAGAGACCTATTAAAATACATGGAGTTTTTAGTTAAAAACTATCGTCTCGGTGAGAGGGAAAAGCCTATAGTAGTAGTAGATATGCATCCAAGGTATAACACTAGGGTTCTTGGATTGAAATACGCCGAGAAATACTCGTTTACATGGATAGATGTTCAACACCACTATGCACATGTTCTAGGTACAGCTATAGATAACGAGCTACGAGGCGTAATAGCAGGAGTAGCTATGGATGGTATAGGGTGGGGGCTGGACAACACCATATGGGGCGGTGAAATACTAGTATTCAACACGGAGAAGTATGGTTTTAGGCGAGTAGCTTCACTAGCTCCTCTACCATTGACAAGCGATAGAGATACGTATATCCCCCTAAGAATAGTCTACAATTACCTAGCACTAAGAGGTTACAATTTCGAAGAAATATCGAAGCTTGTAGGAGTGAACGATAACAATAGCGTTGAATACCAATTAACATATAAATTAGTTAAACAAGGCAAGTATATTCCAGCATCCAGTACAGGGAGACTAGTCGATTTAGCAGCAGCTATTCTTAAACCAGATATAATGAGAACATATGAAGGAGAACCGGCTATATGGCTTGAATCGATAGCATATAGTGGAGATATACTAGGAATTGATGACTATGGCTACGTAGATGATAATGGAGTTTATAGGTTAGACTATAGTGGCATAATCGACTGGCTCATTGAAAAAAGAAGTGATGTAGACAAGTCAACCCTGGCTAAAAGTTTTCTATATGCAATTGGATACTCGATGGGCGATATGTTAGTGGAGACTACAAGAGGATACGGGATAGACCATGTAGTAGTCTCTGGTGGAGCTGCAGTAAACGAATTCATCTTTCAAGGACTACGAGAAAGGCTTAGAAGCGAAAACCTGCCATTATATCTACCTAGAAGAATCCCGTCGGGCGACGGAGGATTGTCTTTTGGGCAAATAATTGCGGCTTCACTGAGGTCAAAAAATGATTTACCGTGAAAATCCCATCTTTTCCTATTTAGATATGCTTATTTCTACGTATATGGAGTGTACTGAAGGAAACCTAGATAATTCTACTCTCACCAGCATATAGGCTTCTCTCAATGTTAATTCCCTTAGATTTACTACTATGTTTTTTACTGAAGTTTGCGCCCTTGAGAGGATTGAATTTTAAGGGCATTCTAAGATACCATCTAGTATTTGGCGTTGTTTCAAGACGAGAGAGTTACAGGCTCTAATAGATCGTAATTTGTATCATATACGTATATCACTGGGATAGCATTTAAAAGTGGCGAATGGGAACTCGTTGATACATATATAGTTGTATTAAACGAGATCGGATGAATCTACTGCTCTTATAACCCTGTAGACCTGGACGTATCCAAATTCTACTCCGCGAACGGATTGGATGAGCAGTTCGTTTACTTCAATTCTATAAGAAATAAAGTAGTCTATTATGATATCAGAGATATTGTATGTTATCCATGGAGCAAAGACAAATGGAGTATTTTCGCCTCTACTCTGTATATTACAAGCAGAATATGGTCTCATGTAATCACATATTATTGGGGCCTTTACTAGTGCATCTATATCAGCGGAATATGCTGCGAAAAACTTGTAACCTATTCCGAGAACTCTCCACGTTTCAGTACTTGCACTGTTCTCCGAAAGATAGTTTATTAACTCTGAATCCACGTAAACCTTGTTTTTTATGTAATCTGAAGCCGTAGATAGTTCTGGGTCTAATCTAGGTATATAGTAGTAGACTAAACCATTTTTTCAATACAATTACTAGTTTTATTAGAGATGTTTTATTTAATGGCAGTTCTACTCCATATGGTTGTATGATATCTTTTTCTATCTTCACAGAATAAATCAATTCTCCTTTAATATCATTAACTAATATTTCATCTATGTATATTGGCGTATATGGATATATTACTAGTTTTAATCGTGTTTCATTTAGATATTTCAGGGAGAGAACAGGTGGATAGATAATATAGTGTAGTCTCTCAATACTATTATTCAATTGTGAATTCATATTTTTCATCGAATTATCTATCCACGTGTGGAAGCCCGTGATCAATCCTATTACTACTAGGATAGCTAAATAAGCACCTACAATACTCTCTACTCCACGCTTCATTTAATCCCTATTATTACATGGCATCTAAGTAGAGAGGGGATTGGTGAAAGTGTATTATGTAGATAGCTAATAGGATGCCTTGAACTTCAATAAGCCCGCTATGCCGTTAAATGTCTTGTTAAACCACTCTGCTTCGGGCATGTCCTCGTTTATAACGACTACTTTAATCCCCCTCTCCGATGCCTCCCTCAGCCAGTTGTTTACGTCTTCGCGGCCTTCACTTATTAACAGGGTTTTAATAAACCCCTGTTCAAGTGCTAATTTGACCTCGTCTTCTCCATAGACCACTAGGCCGTCGTCCTTGGCCAAGTGGTATTTGAGTTCTTCTAGGTGTTTTAGTCCCTCAGCGTACTCCGATTCTTTGAGTAGGTCGCCCGCCTTCATGACCAGTTCTCTCAACCCCACTTCCCCCTGGTAGGAAACGTCCACTAGTTCGGGCGCCACTATTTGCTTTAACCTGTAATCCAAGTAGTCTCCCTGAATGAAGTCCTGTTTGGCGTACGCCGGCCCCCCGAGCACTATCATTTTCAATTTCCCCTCTTCTAGTAGAGGTAGGAATACGCGGTTAGCATGTTCGCCCACTCTTTTGTAGAAGTCCTCCACCATTTGTTCTATTATTCTATCGTATCTCCTCTGGCTCTGGCCTCCCTTGTGGTGTTTTCCCGGGACATACCCCTCTAGTTCCTCCACCACTTCTAGTCTATTTCCTTTGAGCAGGCCTATAGTGGCCTCGTCCCTCTCCACGAGCAGCAGCCCTATTACGTTGCTCTCCGACACCATGTCCTGTAAGTACTCTACGTGGAAGTGCTTATCCGTCCTATAGAAGAACACCGGCACTTTTTCGGGCGGCTCGAACATCAGTGTAATTGTTTCACCTGTATCTGGATTCATGCCCGCGAATAGTACTAGTCCATTGTCCGGTACTTTGGGTATTTTGCTCAGCCTCTCGTATGCTACCGTGAGGGCCCATTCAACGGAGTTCCTCGTCTTCTTCAACTTGATGTTCTCTGCTACTGAGATTTCCTGGCGCAGCAGCGTTAATACATCGCTTATAGGTCTGCCCGGAGGCACGTATAGGCTTAGTAGTATTGTGGCGTGCGCACTCCACTTGGATAGTTCCCTTATTATCTCGTGAAGCATGTGTTTATCGACTTTGAGTTTTTCGAGTTGTTCTTCACTGTAACTAAAAACCCATACCCCTTCACACTCCTTATCAAATATAACTATTTTAATTATAAACCACATATGCCCCTTAAATATACTCGTGGTGAATTCGCTCAACGCTCGGGGATAAGTGATGAGTATAGAGCTGGGCGATCTAAGAGTCAGGCGGTTACTGAGAAACATGACTATAAGCCTTATAATTGTACTAGGAATTGTAACTATATACTCGTTGATTACGAGTACAGGTCTGCCAACTATTTCCATGTATTCATTGATATCTTCTATATTGCTATACCTCGTTGGCTGGCTGATCTCGGCTATTAGACTCCAACTCATAGTTAAAACATACGATCCTATGACGAAGTGTTCTCTGAACACCTGCCTCTCGGCTAGGTTTATAGGAGACTTACTGGCTAAGATAACCCCTTCATCGATAGGTGGTGAGCCGGCTAGAGCACACGTTATTCACGTCAACAGCAGTATCAGCTTTCTCGAATCTTATGCTATTACACTCTTCGAAGTATACCACGATGTCGTTTTAACGTGCATTATAGGGATAGTGTCGAGCATCCTGTACTTGCCTCTAAGTATACCGGTGCTACTTGTATCTGTACTTACTCTATTTCTATGGATAATTGTCTTCAACATAATACTACCAGGTAACAGGAGTGTAGCAATTAAGGGGCTGGAGGAGTCTAGGAACTTCCCATTTATATTACTACATAAAGTCGCCAAAATGGTAATTGAATTTAAAAACCACTATACTCTAGTCTTTTCCAGAATTAACTTAAAACGTAAAATTGTAATATGGTTGTTGACTATAATCACTCATTTCACGTGGGCTTCGAGCCTGATACCATTACTACTCAGTGAGAGTAGCGGCCAAGAGTATGCTGTAATTTTAGAAAAAAGTATAGCTGGATTCTTCCTGATGCAAGCAATTAGCATACTCCCAACACCTGGTGGAAGCATCGCAGCGGAGTATGGTTTATCACTAGCTTTAAAACCAAGTATCGTAGTAGCATACAGGTTAATCCACTATACTATACCAGTGCTGATTGGACTCTTACTCGTAGTTAAAGCCATGAAGAAAACAACCGCGCCCCGGAACAATCCTCTTCAAGGGAATTAACTAAGATGCCTGCCATGAAACCTGCTTAGTGTACCTAATTTTATGGGATGCAAGATCGCTATCAGCTTTAAGAGTGTTTAAAGCATCTACCATGTAAAGAGCGTTTAAACTTGAACTTCTAAGGTCACATGCCCGTTTCCGCATTTTACCTGGGTTGTTCCCTCGATTAGCGTTTAATTAAAACTGTTAGTTCTTCTACTCGTTGTTCTATTATATTGTTCTTTGTAGAGCTAGTATAGAAGTAGTGGTAGCTCCCAGGCGGCAATCTATGGTGATTCATAAGCATATAAGGTATACAAGAGACGGGGCGAGTCGTTTTCACTGAGGCATGTTATTTTTAAGAAAGCATTGAGCACTACTGGGCACGTAGTAAGTACTTCAGGTTTACAATAATAGCCGCTTTTCTAGCGTTTCTGGTGTTTCTGGGCATTCTCTACCCGTACATTCCCCGTATACTCCTAGATTATTACCGCTGTGGTTCAATGGTCTTAATGTTAATTGTAAGTTAAGAGGGGTTCATGGAAAACAATCCGGTAAACGAGTTGATCCCGGTTAACGTTAGTAGTGATCAATCTCATGCCAGTTCTACGGTTTTACGTTGTTAGATTGTTGAATAAAAGAGGATATTCCCCCTATAGCGGTACACTTGTTTTTCCATGTTTTATTCTCGTTCTTAAGGATACCCCTGCAGCTTCTTCGCTGATGACGGCCTCCTGCCACATTACTTCGATATTTAGAAGCCGAGTGAGTGGTGGATAGTGGTTTTGAGTTGTGTTTAACTATGATCGCTGTATTAGTGATTAGGCTTACAGTTAACGATGCGTTTTTACCTAGAGATAGTAGAGTGTAAGCGCTTGATTGATAAAACGTGTAATTTACTTATTGCGCTTATCCTTTACTAGATCCTGCTGTCTTGGCTCCCGCCTTCAGGATCTTCTTTGGTCTCAATGTACCCTTAGATTTGCATCTCCTACACTTAGTTGCACTTGGCGGGTTTAATGCTCCGCATTTTCTACACACGTATTTGTTGAATATTCTGGCTTGAACTATTTTGAGTAGTTCTGGGTCGTTTATTGGCATTCTACTTCACCATTCCTTTTGTTTTATTTAACCATGTTGGAGAATTATGGATTATCCTTCTTAAATATGTTTACTCTATGGATACATCTAGTCCTGTGTCTCGTAACCTGTTCACAATTATTTCTCTTTCACTTCTAGGGTATAGCTTTATTGATTGCTCTATGATCTTAGTGTTCAATTTCCCCTTTTTGAGTTGATGTATGTATTTTCTTAGTTTATCTAAGTCTACTCCTTGTCTGGCTTTGAGTACTATGTAGTGTTCTGGTTTAATGGTTTTAATCCTAGTATTATCGATTCTATATTCTACTGTATCGTTGAGTATGCCTTCTGGTATTTCTATATCCATGTAGTTTTCATATAGTTCAACGATGAGGTATCCTTGACTCAATGGAATTACTAATGCTGGTAGACTAGTCTCGCTCGTAGATATCTCCCAGTTTTTCTCCTCAGCAATGGTTTGGAAGAATGCTCTTTCTACTAGTGGGCTTGGTTCTATCACAAACAAGTCGAGGTCTCCTTCTAGTTCACTGTATCCTAGTGCTAACTGTATACATGTATCACCTATGACTATTGATTTTACACCTGCTTCTTCTAGTTCCCTGTATACACTGGCTATCTCCACGACATGGTGTTTCAATTCCTTTACACCTCGATTACTTTATAATAAAAAATAATAAAAACAGTAAATATAATGGTGGTGTTTAATTTTCAATGCCGAGAGAGCTATTAGAGCACAGTATTTATTGTCACGTAGAATACTAAGAGAAATAGATAATACTCCCATGCTCAATATAAATAAAGTGAGATACATTGCCGGCTTTGACTCATCCTACAGGGGGAATACACAATACGCTGTCGTAGTAGTATACGATGTGCATAGTAGAATAACAGTGGAGCGAGCACACAGTACAGTAGAAGTGAACGTGCCCTATATCCCTGGACTTCTAGCATTTAGAGAACTCCCTGGATATATCAAAGCATATAATAAACTTAGAGTAAAACCAGAAATCATGCTAGTAGATGGACATGGCTTGACTCATCCAAGAGCATTTGGTATAGCATCACACCTTGGACTGGTATTAGATAAACCAAGTATAGGCGTAGCAAAAAGCCATCTATACGGTACAGTAATAAATCAAAGTAATAGAAAACTAGTTAAAGCGCACGGTAGAATAGTAGGAGAAATCCTAGTACATGAAGGTGAACAAATATATATTAGTATAGGGTATAAGATAAAACTAGAAGACGCAGTTGAAATAGTAAAAAGACTACTAGTACCTGGAAGAAAACTCCCTTTACCAATACAAATAGCAGACGAGTATTCAAAAATAATTAAGAGTAGACACTAGGTATATGTATGTAGAAAAAGGGCCCGTCGCCTAGCATGGATAGGGCGCCGGCCTGCGGAGCCGGAGGACCCGGGTTCAAATCCCGGCGGGCCCGTTAAAAACACTCTATTCCCAGTGAAAACAGTTTTCTCGAGCTGCTTTATTAACACGAATTAGCTGGTGAATTTAACTATTTTATTTCTTGTTCTAGTGTTTTAGCTGCGTTTAAATCCATTACTATCTCTATGTTGTCGTGTAAATATGCTTTTACTCTCTTTAAGTTGTCTAGTACTAAGTATATTGTTGGTTCTCTACTCAATAATGTAAAGTACTCTGATTCAAATGCGTCTATTTCCCTGTATTTTTCGAGAGCGTTTACTATGAGATTGCTTTTTTGACTTATAATGATCTCCTTGATCATCTTCGCGAATTCTACGAGCTTCTCGATATGTTTCACTATGAGGCTTTTTGCTATTTCATCAATAGTAAACGGAGTTTCCTTAATCCCCTCAACTATGTAGATTAAGTGATCTACCGTTCTCTCTAGGTTCCTTATTATATTGTAAATTAAGTTCACTTCGAGAAAGGAGTATAAGTTATATCTTTGTGGTAGGTATTCTCCTAGTAGTATCTTGTTTAGTATTCTCAGGGAGTAAATAGTAAGCCTATCTACGAGTTTGTCTTTTTCTATTATTCTATCCAAGTCTCCTTTACTCGTTTTATTTCCTCCTATAAAGGATAGTAGTTCTTGGAGTATTGATATCACTGATCCAAGTATTTTTTCAATTATCTTACTTATGCTAATACTCGTTTCATCGGCAATATTTCTTATTATGAGGTGGTTTTCATCGTATTCAAGTGTTTCTAAACCCATAATATTTGATCTCAATTCTTCTATAAGTTGTCTTATGTAGTCTTCTCCCTTCGTATTTTTAATATAGAAATCATTGTATCCAACTAAATATCTTGAAACGATACTCATTACATCATATTTAATGTTTCCAGTGAGCTCTAGCTGAGCAGAATTGGTAAACTCTACAATTTTTCTCGGAGAAATCACTTTTAGACTGAAATCAGGTAAAATCTCTATATATACTTCATCGTGTTTACTTATCTTCTGTAGCCTAACCCATTCTTTTGGCAAGGAGATTATAAAAGTACTACCAATTGATTGAACTCTCCTCTTAAACATATATATCTCCCCTTTATATATGTTTATATCTATCTTTACTTATTTAAATATACTTTAATTCTATCATACGACAAATATATAATCTTGTATTTTCCTCTTAACGTCTTGGGGTTAATCATGGCCCGGGAATTATTGATATTGATAATTGTTGTAATGATTCTTGCAGGGTTAGCTGGCTCTATATACGTGATTAGTGGAGGTGGAGGGAGTGAACAATATGTACTTCAGGGAGCTGGCTCTTCTCTCGCAGCTCCCCAAGTCTTATACTGGATTATTATCTTCAAGAGTCGGTATGGTATAGATGTATCGTATCACTCTGTTGGTAGTGGTAAAGGTGTAAATATGTTTTTTGACAATGTCGTTGACTTTGCTGGTACAGATCCTCCTTTACGCTCAGATATTTATAATGCGTATAGAGGAGTAGTCTTACAGATACCTATCTTTGCAACTAGTGTAGTTGTAGTATATAATCTCCCAGATATTCAGGGACTTAATTTAACTGGGTGCATACTTGCCAAGATATATAGGGGTTTAATTACAAAATGGAATGATCCAGAGATACTTGCATTAAATCCATCCATATCTAGTCTCCTCCTCGATAGAGAAATTATTGTAACCTACAGAAGTGATGCTAGTGGAACAACAAATATATTTACATTATTTCTCCATAAGAGTTGTCCCGATATATGGACAAGAGACATGGTTGGATTGAATATAAAGGGTGAAATCATAAACTCCCCCAGTGCCATTGGGCAAAAAGGAAGTGAGAGTGTTTCTCAATTCATCAAGAACAATCCATATACGATTGGCTATGTTGATGTACAGTATGCTTTATCACTAGATATGAGCATTGCTTCACTTAGCAATCCAAGAGGAGAGTTTATTTATCCGTCTCCAGCAACTATAGAAAGTGCTATTAGCAATGTGATTAACAAAATACCCTCTAGTCCACTTGAAGACTGGAGTAATGTACCATTTGAGCTAATCTATGTAAATGCTAGTAATGCATATCCAATTGTGACTTTTACATTCCAGGTTTTTAGGAGAGATTACGGTGATTCCGTTAAAAACAGTCTCATAGCTGAATGGATAAGATTCGTGTTAACAGAGGGGCAAAAAACACTTCTCAAAGGCTATTATCCTCTGCCTCAAAATCTTGTTGATCAATTGCTTAGTTACATGGGATCAATATGAAAACTATATTTGAATTATCTAAAGCAAATAACAGGTCAATAGACTTATTTAAAGTGTTTTCATTAATGGTCATATCTATTTTAATTGGGCTTTTAATTCTAGTAGTATATGTACTGGTTACTTATTCTAGCATTGCTATGGGAAGATATGGTTTAGAATTATTTTCTACTATATGGGATCCCTATAGAGAAATATATGGATTACTTATTCCACTCACAGGCTCTTTAATTATAATGTTGCTTTCAACAATGTTTTCAATAATCCTTTCTATCCCGTTCATGATTATCCTCGAAGAGTACTTAAGCGGATTATTGAAAAGATTTCTCGAAATCTTTATCGAGATAAATGCAGGATTACCTACTGTTATATATGCATTTATTGGTTTAGTATTCTTATCCAGTATTATTCGTGAACATGTTCAGAGGCCTCTATATCAGCATTTAAGTTTTATTCCATTGTTTTCCTGTGAACCGGTTTTAGGTACAAATATGTTTACGGCTGCACTTGTATTATCGATTGCTACAATACCATTTACTACTACGCTGATTCGTGAAGCATATAGAATGATTCCTAGAATGTACATTGAAGCTGGTTATAGCCTTGGATTATTCAAAGAAGAAGTCGTGTTAATGAAGCTGAATATGATTAAGCCAGCCATAGTATCAGCGATACTTGTCTCCGCGAGTAGAATATTGACCGAAACGACAATCGTAGCACTGGTTGCAGGCAGTCAGTTTAATTTATCGGCGTGTTTATTTACACCAATAATTACAGTACCTGCCCATATAGTAAATAATTTTGGGTATTCAATGATATACCCGTTCATAGATAATTCACTTTACTTTGCTGCATTACTATTATTCATAATTTCGCTTACTCTAAATGTGTTTGGATTAACACTCTACTCGAGGTGGGCTAAGCGTGTACTATGAAACTATGAGGCATTTAAGGACTCGGTTCATATTGTTTTTCTTCATACTTCTCTTTTTAATCACAATAGCATTAATGATGACTATTCACGCCGTATTGTGGATTAGGGGATTACCCGTGCTCTGGCTTAATGGATTAAACATGTTGTTTAGTACTCCTCCGCCACCAGTTCTCGAGAAACCCATTGGTGGAATAGGGCCCAGTCTTTATGGTACTATAGTGACTTCGCTTATAGCAATAGGTTTATCAACGCCGATCTCGATTATATTAGCCTTCGTTATTGTGGAGTATTCTCATAGGAGAATAGCCAGAGTATTGAGACTACTATATTCTGCCCTCTACGGTATACCTACAATCATGATTTCCATGATTATCTATACCGTATTAGTCTTATTCATGGGAACACAGAGTTTACTTGCAGGAGCATTAAGTCTATTTATAATAGCAGTACCGCTTCAAACATCATATTTTGAAAACATCTTTATGAATGTTCCGAGAACGTATAGAGAAGCCGGTTATTCAATGGGTATGAGTAAAGGTATGGTTTTATGGAGAATTGCACTAGGAATTGGTAGAGCAGGCGTTGTATCGTCATTGATAATTGTACTTGCTAGAGTTATGAGTGAAACCGCTGCTCTATTATTTACTGTTGGTAATAACATATACACTGTTCCTCAGACCCTACTACAACCCGGGTCCACGATTACTTTATTGATTTTTACACTTGCATCTTCTCCATATACTATACAAATCGAGTTTGCATGGGGAGCCTCGTTTGTTTTATACCTTTTATGTCTCGTTCTAATGATTATTTCAAAACTCTCTAGTGGTGTGAAATTATGACTTGTATCATAAGTTCAAAAGACTTTAATATATGGATAGATGAACAACACATACTCAAAGACATCAATATATGTATACCCAAAGGTAAGTTAACAATCATCGTAGGACCTAGCGGTTCTGGTAAAACAACTCTATTGAGATCATTTAATAGACTCATAGAACTATACAGTAACGTGAAAATAACGGGAGATATATTCGTAGATAATACTAGTATATTTAAAATGGACCCACGTAAATTGAGGAGTATTATGGGAATGGTTTTTCAAGCTCCTAATCCATTTCCACACCTATCAATATACGATAATGTAGCATTACCAGCTAAGATTAACGGAATTAAAGGAAAGAGCAAGATTGATGAAATAGTTAAATGGGCACTTGAAAAAGCCGGGTTATGGAACGAAGTCAAGGACAGGATTCATGAGTATCCACAAGTACTTAGTGGTGGACAGAGACAAAGGCTGTGTATAGCTCGAGCTCTAGCCATGAAACCACAGATACTACTACTAGATGAGCCTACAGCGAACATAGACCCTATTAACACGACGAAAATAGAAGAGACTCTCAAAGAATTGAAAGAAGAGATGAGTATAGTCATGGTTACACATAATCCATTACAGGCACTTAGACTAGGAGACTACATTATTGTAATATATGATGGAAAGATAATTGAAGAAGGAGACGTAAACAATATTGCTTTAAATGCACGTAACGAGATAACTATAAAAATACTTAGAGGTGCAAGTTAATGAATAGCCTAGACATAGCTACTAGGTTAATTATCGAAAATATGGTAAAGATCACAATTAATTCCCTTGAAACAATAGAGAAAGGGTTAGTTCACGGAGAACTGTCACCTGAAGATATAGATAATCTATACGAGAACGGTGTAAAGGCGAGTTCACTTAGAGAAGAGGGAACTGCGCACATCTTGGAATACATTGCCAGAATGAGACCTATAGGGAAAGAATTAAAGATATTCACTATGTCGTTGAACATATTATACGATTTATACAGGATTAACAGGTATTGCTGGGAGATAGGAAGAATATTCAAAGTAGTACGAAACATAATCATAGAGGAGAAATTAATAGAGTTAATTAGAGAAGTATCAAAGATGATAAAAACTCTTACAAGCGAACTCATTGAATTAAATGTATCGAGTAACACTATTAATAAAGTAATTCAGTTAGAAAAAGATAGCGATGACATGTACCTAGAAAGACTCCAAGAGAAAATGAACAAGCCTATTATTCAACCGGTAGAATTAGCGGAGTTATTGATCGCCAGGCACATTGAGAGAATATTCGACCACGTAGAATATATAGTTAAATACGCTGAAATATATGGTTAATTCACAACATAGCCCCTAATATCGAAAAACGTTATTTCATCGATATAGACGTTAATCCATAAACCATAATCCAAGTTGTAGCCGTCTCTAATAACCACTGGAATGTAATTGTCGAGTCTCGCAATCCAGGTATTAGTCTTTTCAGTTACAAATACCTTTACCTTCGTACCTAGATACCTTTCTCTGACCTTTAATCCAACCTCCATTATCAAGTTAAGAGCTTTCTTTACTCTCTCTTTCTTTATCTTCGTGTGGATTTGAGGCATTGATGCAGAGAGCGTTAAAGGTCTCATTGAATAACCAGCTAAATGAACTCTCTCAAAACTCAACTCTTTGATGACATGAAGTGTTTCTTCGAAATCCTCTTCGCTCTCACCGGGATGCCCTACAATGATATCAGTAGCTATGCTTATATCTGGAATCTTGTTCTTAATTTCTTTTACAACCGCTCTATACTCGTCAATGCTGTATTTACGATTCATTAATTTCAGTACCCTATCACTACCTGACTGGAGAGGTATGTGTAAGAACTTATATATATTACCTGAGTCTTTGATTACTTCAATTAATTCATCAATAATATATTTCAAGTGTTCCGGGTTAATCATGCCGATTCTTATCATATAGTTTCCTTTCACTTCACTGGTTATTCTCTTCAATAACATTGGTAGTGTTCGTTTACCATAGATATCTATTCCATAAGTACCTAGATCCATTCCAGTTAATTCTATTTCCACAGTATCTTGTACTATGGCTTTTTTAATAGCATCTACAATTGCTTCTATATCGTGACTAACGAGCCTTCTCCTAGCATATTTTGCTATGCAGAAACTGCAATTGCTTAAACAACCTTCCTGTATAGGTATAGGTGTAATTCTAGTTCCCTTACATATACTGATTTTATTTCTTTCCCTCAAACCTTCTAAAAGTATGATTTTACTACTGTTTTCCACTGCTAAGTGAATATTACTAGCATTTTGCGGGGATACTAGTGAAGCTTCTGGAGCAACTAGATTTATTGTATATGGTTGCACTTTAGCCATGCATCCAGCTACAATTAACCTTTTACTGCTTATTTTACATTGTTCTCTCAACTCTCTTATACGGTTTAACATTTTGTACTCTGTATCTAGTCTCACAGTGCAAGTATTTATGATAACGACATCCGCTTCGCTCACAGTATCAACTAGTCTATGCCCCCTGTTCTCCAAGGTTTTTCTCATTAAGTACTCATCACTCTTATTCAATGCACAACCATAAGTCTCTATGTATACTTTAAGCCCCATGTTAATACCCACTATGCAACATATAATAGTCTCAATTAACTGTCTTACTATATATTGAGATAGAGGGGTTTATATTGGAGAGTAATAGGTGGAGTTATAGCTATAGTGAACTACTCGAAAGAGCATATTCGAAACTAGCTGGTAGAGGAGGGTCTGGGGAGGTATTTGAAACACCTAAAGCAAGTGTACTAGTTATCGGAGGTAAGACCATTATACAGAATTTTAAAGAAATTACTCATGGATTAAATAGAGACGAGGAGTTAATGAGAAAATATTTTTCAAAAGAATTAAATGTACCTGCATCTATTAACGAAGCAGGTCAATTAGAGCTTAAAGGTAAATTCAACGCTGCAGCAATAAATCAACTACTCGAGAGATTTGTACAGAAGTACGTTAAGTGCTCAACCTGTAACTCTGCCCACACAATACTCACTAAGAAAGCAAAGATATTCGTATTGAGATGCGAGGCTTGTGGCGCTGAAACAACTTTTCAAGCACTTTAAGCATCGTCTTTAAACCCATACATCATCCTAGTTTCTAAAAAGCTTATATTCCTGGAGCTTAGTAGATTGTTAGATAGATTGCATGGTGACCTATTCTTGGATACGCAGCGTTTAAGGAGAACGATATCGTTTGTTCTATTAATACTCATAGTAGCATTTTTCAGCGCTGATCGAAACCTCATACCGCCTAAACTGCTAGAGATTAAGGAAGAATTTGGTGTCGGCGAGGCAGCGTTGGGATTAGTGGGTTCAGTCTTCGTAATAGTCAGCGCTCTCATAACAATAGTGTGGGGAATGCTCGCCGACATATATTCGAGGAAAAAACTGCTATTGATAGGCACATTACTCGGCGAAATACCTTGCTTTCTCACTGCTTTTGCCCAAGATTATTGGCAATTACTTGTACTGCGTGTATTCACGGGAATAGGAATAGGTTCTCTTGCCCCGATAACAGCAACACTAGTAGCAGACATGTTCAAGGGATCTAGGCGCGGAATTGGATACGGCTATATATACATCGCGCTGGGAGCAGGTACTCTCATTGGCATGATTATTGCAGGCGTGTATCCGAATTGGAGAGCCCCCTTCATAATAGTATCTGTTCCAAACTGGATTCTCGCTCCGCTATTCTACATTGTATATCCCGAACCGAGGAGAGGTGAGAGCGAAGATGCTCTCAAAAAACTATACGAAACTGGATTAGAGTATACTTATAGGCTATCATGGGATACTGCCAAGAAGAGCCTTAAGACAACTACTAACATCTTGATATTCCTTCAAGGCTCAATAGGTACTCTTCCATGGGGTGTCATGGTATACTATTCGATAGGTTTTCTCGTGATAAGTAGAGGAATGAATCCGAGTGTAGCAACGTTCGTGCTGGCAATATTAGGACTGGCCCTGCTTATTGGTAATCCAATAGGGGGCTTTCTAGGAGACTGGGCCGAAGCAAGAAGACCCGGCGGGCGTGCAATAGTAACAGGCTTGGCAATATTTCTCGGCATGATTGCATCTATAGGGTTTATACTGTATCCATGGCCCGGTGAACCCGGACTAGGAGACTGGTTATTCATATCGCTCTATGCTCTACTATTCATACAACTAATTTCATATGCTGGACCAAACGTCAATGCTATCGTGTCTCAAGTCAACTTGCCAGAAGACCGTGGAACAATGTTCGGAGTATTCAGTATACTTGACAATATTGGAGCCTCTGCCGGGCCTCTAATCGGTGGACTATTAATAGAGTATTTCAGGTCAATAGGGTATCCCGATGCTACTTCATACATGTATACTTTGATAATAGGAGCATTGTTCTGGATACCTTGTTCAATAGTATGGATATTTATTTCAAAACACTATCCAAGAGATAACGAGAGGATTCAGAAAACCTTGGAAGAGAGAGTAGTTAAAATATTGGAAAAGTAGCTTTACTTATCTAGTTTTTAGTCCAATAATTTTCCTTTCTTCAATGGATAAAAAGGATTTGCATCATATTCAAAACAGTGCATAGTTGATTATTTATACGTAGAGTTACGTAGAGTGGTCTATTTGGATCAACAAGCAATTAAAGTATACGTTAAAATCCATAGAGCTGGGAGAGAAGTTATTTTAGCTGCATGTGATAGTGAACTGCTCGGCATTACAATAAGAGACTTGAATAGGGGAATAAACTTGTACATCGATCCATCGTTCTATAAAGGAGAACTAGTAGATATTAATGAACTACCTGGATTTCTCGCTGAAGCTACAAGTGCTAGTCTTATTGGTAAAAACGCCGTAGAAGCAGCTATTGAAGCTGGACTTGTACATAGAGAAGCCATCATAGATATTAATGGAGTATTAATAGCATTCTATGTGAGGATGTAGATAATGTGGTTTTGTATACGGTGCGGTAGAGAAGTATCTTCTAGAAACGAGTTGATTAAAGGTTACTGTATTGATTGCTATAAGCAAGTAGTTAAAGTATTCAAAAAACAACCAGATATTCAGGTAACTATTTGCCCAAAGTGTAGATCATGGGTTTTCAAAGGAGAATGGATGCCTCCACTACCACTAGTAGACATTGTAGAGAATACTTTAAGACATGAACTAAACAAGTATCTAGGAGATGAACTAGAATTACGAGACGTATACGTAAAAGACATGAATGAAGTAGGCTCCAATACGCTGGAGTCACATGTAGATTTAAGCCTCAATATCCAAGATCACACTATTCCTTACACGACAAGTCTACTAGTCAAGGTAAAGCATAGAGTATGTGATAAATGCTTAGCTAAGAGTACTGGTAAATACAGTTATTTAATACAAGTGAGGTTTACTAGTAGAAATATCCCGGAAAAACTACAGAGAGATGTAGAATCAATAGTAGCTAGTCACATATTAAACGAGCCATATGTAGAAATAAGAGAAGCTGGCGAAGGAGTAGATATAGAGTTAAGTGATGAAGTAGTGACTAGAAAACTACTTGAAGCATTCAGTAAGAAATACAGTGTATATATAACTTCTACTTTTAAATCCACTAGATTTGATCCGCAGAGAGGTAGATGGCTCGGCGTAGTCACCTACTCGATCAGAATACCTGTATTCAGAATAAACGACATAGTAATATACAAGAATAAAATAGGTATTGTTAAGGACGTGGAAGATAAAAAATTAACCATTTACTTCCCTGATACCAACGAAGTAGAGATAGTTGACTCTAAATACTACTGGTTAGGATTATTAAAAATACCCATTCGCGTAGAGAGGGAAGTATTAATTGCGAGAGAAATATTAAATGACAAGATCACTGTTGAAGACCCCGATACAGGTACACTTAAAACATTCAAATTAAAATATAAACCAGTATCATTAAAACCAGGAGACAAGATATCGTTAATAAGGACAGATAACCTAGAAGTATTAACAGTGTTTGAACAAGGTGATTAGTTGGTTAAAAAAGACAAAACACG
>OFGS01000140.1_pt1 | contig 19696 bp, 17 predicted proteins | sample 1521851 | NCBI WGS metagenome assembly OFGS01 (sample SAMEA3142070, study PRJEB24117) | hot springs metagenome
GCGCCAAACTCAACTGTACTTCATTCATTCTCATCTCTCCTTTATGTCATTTTTTATAACATTTATGGTTATAATATATTACATAAAGAGATAGAAATGCAACATTTTTTTGAAAATTTTTTATTTATACGTTACTTTTTATAACATAGAAAAAAGAGTGCCTCGTTGGAGACACTCTTTATAACTAAATAAGAAACATCGCAACCACTGTCGTTACAGTTAACCCGATAATAACTGGCACAACATTTCGTCTTGCTAATTCAAATGGGCTGACACCACAAATGGCAGCTGCTGGAATGAGCGCCCAAGGCACTAATGTTCCTCCCCCAACCCAAATTGCTGCGATTTGACCAAGTGCTGTCAATGTCGCAATCCCCGTTCCAATTGCTGCTGCAAACAATTTTGCAATGGAGCCGACAAGGGAAATACCTGAAAATCCCGAGCCATCCAAGCCGGTAATGGCTCCTACCCCAGCTAATGTCACAGCTCCAACTTCTTTACTTAATGGAACGATATTCGATAAAGCAACACCTAAGTCATTCACAATGCCATGCGACGGTTTCGGTAAAAAATCACCAATAATCGTTTGAAATCCTGAATCTCCTAAATAAAAGAATGCTGCAATTGGGATGACCGGACCGAACACTTTAAACCCAAATTGAAATCCTTGAATGAACAAGTCTGTAATTTGTTCTAAACTTTTCTTTTTATATGCGACGACTGATAAGAGAGATAAAATGAAAATAGCTGTTCCGCCAATTAACGCAGTTGCATCTCCGCCTTGCAATTGAAAATAATACATCGCTACAACGTCTAGGCCAAATAAAATCGGAATAAGAAATGCAAACGTAACTTTCATTCGTTTTGTTAATAAATGAGACTGTACTTCATTTTCAGCGATGGCAACCGCTTCGCCTTGTTGAATGTTCCCTCTTTTCATATCGCGACGCAACAAGAAAAACGCGGTTGTCACTGTGACTATTCCCATCACAAAGACGAGCGGAATGCTTGCGGAAATGACTTCAGAAACAGGAATACCTGCTGCATCTGCTGTTAATTTCGGTGCCCCTTGAATAATAAAATCACCTGATAGCGCAATGCCATGTCCGAATAAATTCATCGCCATCGCTACCCCTAACGCAGGTAATCCTACACGAACAGCGACCGGTAACAACACCGCTCCAAGCAACGCTACAGCAGGTGATGGCCAGAAAAACCACGAGATAACCATCATTAATATCCCGATCGTCCAATAAGCTAACGTTGGGGTGCGAATCAATTTCGCAAACGGCGCAATCATCACTTCATTCATTCCTGTGATCGTCAGAAGCTTACTCATTGATACGATAATAGATATGACAAGAATGGTCGGAAGAAGTTCGGTGATTGCGTAAATGAAACTTTTAAAAATCGTGCTGATAGAAAGCGGCAAAGAGCCTGTCGCTGTCATCGCTAACAAAAAGATGCCAATCATACAAGCTAGCGATGTATCTTTACGCCAAATCATTAACGCGATAATGATACAAATAAACGAGACGTAAATCCAATGTAACGCTGTTAACTCCACACCCATCGTTCTCTTCCCCTTTTCATAAACTGTAATACAGCATATGAAAAAGAGGGGGATGTGTGCGAACGCCTAACCACTTTTACGTCCAATCAAAAAATAAATCTGTTCAACAAGATGCGGTTTATCTATGAACGGATTGCGGTTTCCTTGAATACGAAAAATAGCCGCGTTACGATGTTTTTCATACATTGTAACAGGAAACTGTTTATGCCATTGAATAAGCAGTGAAATGTTGATTTGATCAATAAACGGTTGTTTGATTGCTCGCGGATAACGAACGAGGAAATACAGCATCGCTCGCGCCACCGCTCCTTTTCCGTGTTCAGGTTCAAAATATTCTCCGTATGCTACTCCACAGTCATTTTGAATCATTTCATCAGGAGACTCTGGTTCATAAAACGGGAAATCCGCATAAGGAAAATTTGAACGGATCGAATTACAACGTGGTTCACAAACGAATAAGTGATGCAAATCTCCTTTCATCGGCTCTTTCGCCCCAAACCAAGATTGTGGAACGACATGCTCTGCATTAAATTTGAATTGTCGATCGACCATTTTTATCTTTTGTTCAAGATCAAGTTCACCTTTTTTTGCTTTTTTCACAAGTTGAATGAATTGTTCATATCGCTTTTGAATCGTCTCATAGTCTTGTAAAATAACTGTGCGCGGATCTTTCTTTTTTCCTGAATAAATGCTTTTTACTGTTCCATCGGGCTGCAAATCCACCCATGTGTACAAATAGTAATCTTTGCTTAGAAAATAAGGGATGCGGCGTATATGTGTCCGCTTTATTAAATCGTGATATGCTTGAAATAAAAACGTTCCGTCCGTTTGATCATTCATATGTTCATAATATCGTTCAATAATGCGCGCCTCTTCTTTTTCGTTATAATATAAATCGTTTTGCTGATGAATTTTTTGTTGGTTTTCGATTAATTCTTGCAAAATCTCTTCTTGTTTTTCTTCCCAATGCTTCAACTGTTCCGCATGTTGAAGTACAACATCTTCCACCTTTCTTCTCCCCAATCATTTTTTTACTATAATGTATTCATATCCGGTCCATCATGACGCGGCCATGTCATCTTCTTTCGCTTCATACTGTCCATTATAGTTAATATGTGAACAATAAAAAATAGAACTGAGCATATGTCATGCCCAGTTCCTTACACTTTTTCATCGCTCATGCTATATTCCAACAAATTGAATTTTCTATAAATCCGGATGTTCGTGCATTGCTTTTAAACGTCTCCATCTTCGTTCTACTTCTTGTTCGAAAGCAATGAGCAATTCCCGATTTTCTTCTTTTAATAGATGTTTCGCCTTGCCCATATATTTTAACCATTCTTGCAACGGAATACGCTTATTTTTTTCTTCTGGATCGTACGTAATCGTTGTTTTTCCGCGTTCTACTTCATATAGCGGGAAAAAGCATGAATCTACCGCTGCTTTCATGATTTTTTCCCCGTATCGTTCGTCAGATTTCCAGTTTAATGGACATGTAATCAATAGCTTACCGTATGCTGTTCCTTCATGTTGGGCATACCACTGGGCTTTTGCCGCTTTTTTAATTAAATCTTGCGGAAACGCTTCTGTTGCCGTAAACACGTATGGAATATTTGTAGCCGCCATAATTTGCGGCGTATCTTTATGATGAAACGCTTTTCCTTTCTGTGTTTTTCCAACGCCTGTTGTACTTGTCATATGTCCAAGCGGTGTAGAATACGACATTTGCGATCCTGTATTCATATATCCTTCGTTATCGTATTCTAGCATAATGAGTTTATGGTTACGAAGTGCTGTGCCAATTGCTGATCCCATGCCAATATCCATGCCACCGTCACCTGTCACCATAACAAACGTGATATCATCAGAAATTTGAATATCTCCACGGCGTTTCATCTCAAAAAACGCTTCTACCGCCCCAGATAATGTGGCTGGACCATTTTGGAATAAATTATGAATCATCGTTTGCTTATGCGAACTGTACGGATAAGCTGTTGTAACCACGTAAGCACAACCAGTTTGAAATAAAACGACAACATCCCCTTCAATTCCTTTAAAAAACAACTCGAGACCTGGGAAAATCCCACATCCTGGACATGCACCGTGACCTGGAGCTAACCGTTTCGGTTTTGACGTTAACGCTCGAAGCGGAGGAATTTTTACTTTTAATCTTTTCGTCTCTTCATCTTCAGTCACTTGAATGAGTCCGCTTTTAAATGCATCGCCATACATTGGCTCGATGGCTTGTTCCCATTTATGTTTTGGATCCCCTGGTACATGTCCAAAATAGTCAAATGGCTTTTCAGCGAAACCTTTTTCTAAAGTTTGTAAAGCGATATCAAAAAATGCTTTCGCATCATCAGGGTAAAAATCTTTTCCACCAAGCCCAAAAATGCGCGTTAAAACAATCGTTTGATTGTGTGGATCTTCCTTTAATGCGGATTTAATTTCATGTGTCATATTTCCTCCGTGCGCCCCGTATGAGTCGGCACGTTCACCGACAAGAAGCACTTTTACATGTTTACATGCTTGTCGGATGGATTCACTAGGAAACGGACGAATCATATTCGGGCTCATGACACCTGCTTTTATCCCTTTTGCTCGCAACTGATCGACAACATCTTTTGCTGTTTCTGCTGCTGAATTAATTAAAAATAACGCCACTTCTGCATCTTCCATTTTATACAAATCAACAAAAGGATATTCTCGTCCTGACAATTGCGCATATTCTCGCGCTACCTGTTGAAATACATTAGCTGCCCGATATAACGCTTCTGACTGTTGATAATGGTTATTAATTAAATCATCGCCATTCATATGTGCACCAATTGTCACTGGTTTTGTTGGATCGGATGCGCTCGGAAAATGAGTTGGTCGCTCCCCGATAAACGTTTGAACAACTTGACGATCTTTAAAATATTGAACTTTTCGTTTTTGGTGCGATGTGAAAAATCCGTCGTATGCCACAATAACTGGCAACCGTACATCTTCATGTTCAGCTATTTTTAAAGCCATAATATTCATATCGTATACCGCTTGTGGTGTACGCGCCGTTAAAATCACCCATCCTGTATTTAAAGCAAAATATAAGTCCGAATGATCCCCGCGAATATCTAATGGCCCACTAATCGAACGCGTGACTAAATTCATGACCATCGGAAAACGTGTCCCCGATTGAACAGGCAACTGTTCAAGCATATACATGAGTCCATTTGCACTCGTTGCATTGAATACACGAGCGCCCATAACGGCTGCACCATAACAAATTCCTGCTGATCCGTGCTCCCCATCTGCAGGAATAAGTACAATTTGATGTTCACCGCGCGCTTTCATTTGATCTAATAGTTGAGCAATTTCTGTTGATGGGGTGATCGGAAAGTATCCCATAAGATGATAATTAATTTGTGCTGCTGCGAGAGCCGCCATCTCATTCCCAGACTCAAATGCGACTACTTGTTCCATATGTGTTTTCCTCCTTTCACACTCTCATTCGCTTTACCGTATGAGCCTCGGCAAAGCCAATTTGTTCACGATATGGCGTTAACGCACTCGTTGGACATGCTTCTACACATTTCAAACAACCTTTACAATATTGATAGTCAATTCCTTTTAAAAACATTTGTTTTCTTCCTTTACGATCTTCTCCTTCTTCCCACACGAAACAAAAATCTGGACAAACGGTGTCGCAGGCGGCACAATGAATGCAATCTTTTTCCTCCCATTTCGGCAAAAACCCTTGCCGAGAGCCGCTTAAGTCTTTCCATACGCTATTGCCGTTTGTTATAATGACTCCACCGATCGTTTGTGTCTCATAACCGAACGAAGGATACGGACGAGAAAACGGCTTTCCTGTTTCTAATGAAGCGTCTTCACTCTCATAAAAACGAACTTCTTCATATCCACGTTCAAATGTACGGATATTTGCCTCAACGAGATGAGGATATTTTTTTTCAAACGTTTTACGAATAACTTGTTTCATTTTCTCAGGATCAAGAAAGTGACAAATGCGAAATAATGCCCCGAGCATAGCTGTATTCACTTTTGTTTTTTCCTCTACCGCAATTCCAAGCGCATCGACAATCGCGAGTGTTCCGTATGACAAGCGTAGATCGCGACGAATATGCTCAGCACTTCGCACAGAATTGACGAGCACCACACCGTCTGGCCGCAATCCGCTAACGACATCAACCATCTTATAAAGCGCTTCATGGAAAACCCCGATAACATGCGGTTGTTCAATCGGACTATGATCGCGAATATGTACATGCTCATCACAAAAGCGAATATAACTTTTCACAGGCGATCCTTTCTTCTCAGAACCGTATGTTGAAAAGTTTGCAGCATTTAATCCATGCCCGAGAGCTCCTACTTCTGCCAGCATTTTCCCCGCTAAATTCGCACCTAATCCCCCGATAGACTCTAGACGTATTTCAAAAAACCCTAATTCATTTGTTTTTGGTAAAATAGACATCGAATCCCCCCTCATTCGTCAATCGTTCTTTATTTTATAAAAAAATTCAAAAAAGGGATGTGACAAAAATCAAACATAAACACATTTTTTATTTATACAAGCAAAAAAATGAGTGAAAATATGTTATATAACAAGGAATTTTTATGTATAACAGATTCATATAATCAAATGAAACACCCATATTGGAGGAGAAGAAAATGGGAAAACGATATGAAAATTTAGATGGGGTATACACAACAAAAACATTTGCTGATTTACGGCGTTGGTATGCGGAAAGAAGACAAAAAAAGAAAGATTGGTCATATACTTTGCCCCGTGAATATATTGACTCTTCTTTGCTACATACAAATAAAAAGCAAACGTTGCTCACATGGGTAGGGCATGCGACATTTATTATTCAAATAAATGGCTTAACCATCGTTACAGATCCAGTTTGGGCAAAACGATTAGGAACGATTCGCAGACTAATTGATCCGGCCATTCCGATTTATGATGTACCTCCTGTTGATGTCATATTAATTTCTCATAGCCACTATGACCATTTACATTTCTCAAGCATAAAACAGCTAAAGGGAAATCCTCTCATTCTCGTTCCAAGCGGGTTACGTTCATCCTTTCTGAAAAGAGGGTTTGAGCGTGTTGTGGAATGCTGTTGGTGGGACACAGTTGTCGAAAAAGATGTTTCGTTTACGTTCGTTCCTGCACAACACTGGTCAAAGCGGACACTATTTGATACGAATACATCCCATTGGGGCGGATGGGTCATTGAAGCAAAAGAAAAACCAACGTTTTATTTCGCTGGAGATAGTGGATACTTTCGCGGGTTTCGCGCAATCGGGGAGCGTTTCCATATCGATTATGCGTTGTTGCCTATTGGAGCATATGAACCAGAATGGTTTATGGGGCCTCAACATGTGACACCAGAAGAAGCTGTACAAGCATTTGTCGATTGCCATGCAAAAACATTTATTCCGATGCATTACGGTACATTTCCACTCGCTGACGATACACCAAAAGAAGCGCTAGATCGCCTATATGCCGAATGGAAGCGTCGCAACTTTCCAAGCGAGCAGCTATGTGTACCAAAACTTGGGGAAATCGTATATTGCGAAACCGCCACTTAATATGGCGGTTTCGACAAATGTGCTTTACAAAACAGAAACAAGCTTGAAAAACTTTTATATACATACATCTTCGGTTAACCCATTTTGCAAGACGTACATCCGATAATATAACCCTCTTTTTGCAAGCAGCTGTTGATGCGTACCACGCTCAACAATTTCACCTTGATGCAAAACGAGAATTTGATCGGCATCTTGAATCGTTGATAAACGATGGGCAATCGCAATCGTCGTTCGCCCTTTTCGCATCTTTTCGAGCGCTTGTTGAATGGCTTCCTCTGTTTCTGTATCGATATTTGCCGTTGCTTCATCAAGCACTAATATTTTCGGATTGATCGCAATCGTACGGGCAAACGCAATTAGCTGACGTTGGCCGCTCGAAAACGTCGTCCCCCTCTCTGTCACGGGATGATCGTACCCTTTTGGCAACTTTTCAATAAACGAATGGGCTTGAACAAATGTGGCAGCTTGTTCTATATCTTCATCTGTCAAACTTTTATGATGAAGTCGAATGTTATCTCGCACCGTCCCATAAAACAAAAACGGATCTTGAAGAACAAGGCCGATATTTTTTCGCAATTCTCTTTTCGGATATGTTTTAATGGAATGTCCATCAATCAAAATGTCACCGCGCTCAAACTCGTAAAAGCGCATGAGCAGTTGAATGATCGAACTTTTTCCGCTTCCTGTATGACCGACGAGCGCAACTGTTTCTCCAGGTCGAGCGATAAACGAAATGTTTTTTAACACGTCGCGTTTTCCATCATAACTAAACGATACATTGCGAAATTCCACCGTTCCTTTTTCAATAACAAGTGGTTGCTCATATTGTTTTGGCTCTTCTTCTTGTTCATCTAACAATTGAAAAACGCGTGACGAAGCAACGAGCGCTTGCTGAAACATCGATAATCGCATCATCATTTGGTTAATCGGTTCAAAAAAACGCTCTAAATAATTGACGAAGGCGTATAACACACCGATTTCAATCGGACTTTGAAAGGAAGAAATGCCAAAATAACTTAAAACGACAATAAGCGAAAATACATAAACGACGTCTGTCGCTGGACGAAGCAATAAACTATCAAGTTTAATATTTTTCATTGCCGCTATATAATGTTTTTCGTTAATGGCTCCAAATTGCTCTCTCATCCGCTTTTGTTGGCGGAACGCTTGGATGATCGCCATACCTTGAAGCGACTCATTTAACTTTGCATTCAGCTGGCTTAACCGCTCGCGCAAATCGCTATAAAACACCGAGCTATACTTTCGATACGTACGAATAATGATATAAATAACCGGTAAAATCACTAAACAAAAAGTAGCTAAACGAACATCGAGCAAAAACATCGCAACAAACACACCCATTAAGAAAAAAGCACTTTGGATAAATGTGACGAGCACTTCAACAAACATTTCTTTAATCGCTTCCGTATCATTTGTCACTCGGGATACGATGCTTCCCGCTGGCGTCCGATCAAAATAGCGCATTCCTAACGATTGTACTTTCGCAAATACATCGATGCGCAGCTGTTGAATAATTTTTAGCGCAATTTCTTGAAACTTCAGCAATTGAAAGTAAGAAAGAACGACTTTCCCCATGTGGATCGTGACGTAGGTAGCTGCTAATCCGATCATCGCTTGAAGCGGAAATGTCATATGTGTTAAGTAGTCATCAATAAACACTTTTACAATAATCGGACCGAGCACTTCGCCCGCAGTCGTTAAGGCTAAAAGAAAAAAAGCAAAAAACAGCGACTTTCGATGCGGGATCGCATAGCTCATGAGCCGCATAAACACTTGCCGTTGATTCATATTCGATTTCATTGCGCACCTCCACGTTCCACAAACTGTTCGAGCTGTTGGCGAACGTACATATCTCGATACCAACCGTCTTGGGCAACAAGCTCTTCGTGCGTACCTCGCTGAACAATATTTCCATCTTCAAGCACTAAAATTAAATGCGCGTGTTGAATGGCACTTAACCGATGCGTCGCAATGATCGTCGTTTTGCCTGCCCGATTTTCTTTCAACGCTCGTAAAATGCGTTCTTCCGTTTGAGCATCGACTGCGGATAGCGAGTCGTCTAAAATAAGTACTTCCGGATCAAGAAGCAATGCACGCGCAATCGATAGCCGTTGTTTTTGTCCTCCTGAGAGAGAGACACCTCTTTCACCAACAACTGTTTCATACCCTTCTGGAAACTGTACAATATCATCATGCACTTGAGCGAGTTTGGCGACATGCTCTACTTCTTCTTGACTCGCGTCTGGTCGAGCAAAAGCAATATTATCACGAATGGAGGCAGAAAAAAGAAAATGATCTTGTGGTACATAACCAATCGCTTCGCGCAATCGTTCTAACCGATATTGTGTAATCGAATGTCCACCAAAATAAACGTCTCCATCCATTCCAACAAACTCGCGCAATAACACTTTTAAAAGCGTCGTTTTTCCGGCCCCTGTTTTTCCAACAATTCCTAACGTTTCTCCTTTTTTTAATGTAAACTGAATGTGCTGTAATGTTGGCTTCGTTTCATTCGGATACGTAAAGGAACGAATATCGTACGTGATGTCACCTGTCGGCACTTCATCAAGTAATCCTTCCTTTTCTTGTATATCTGGTTTTTCACGCAACAACGAGGAAACACGGTCATACGAAGCACGACCGCGTTCGACAATATTAAATAACCATCCGAACGCTAACATTGGCCAAATGAGAAGCCCTAAATACATCGTAAAAGAAACGAGTTGCCCAATTGTCAACTCTCCTTGTACAACAAAGCGAGCACCAAAAACAATCGCTAAAAAAAACGACACGCCGACAATAAGCGAAATCGTTGGATCAAACAACGAATCAATGCGAGCAACCGCCATATTTTTTCGAACGACGTCATCCGCTTGTACTCGAAACGACTCAATTTCTTCTTTTTCTTGTCCGAACGTTTTTATGACTTTTATGCCCGCAATGCTTTCTTGCACTTTATCGTTTAAAGCAGAAAAAGCCTCTTGCGCATGATGAAAACGTTGATGAAGCAACGACCCGTAATAGCTTGTTAAATAAGCCATGAGCGGCATTGGCAATAAACAAATGAGCGTTAGTTTCCAGCTAATTGTAAATGCCATCGTAGCAATAACAAACCCGCCAATGCATAGTGAATCAACAAGCGTCAAGACACCAACACCCGCTGTTTGCTGGATCGCTTGTAAATCATTTGTCGCATGTGCCATTAAATCACCGATGCGGCGATGTTGATAAAAAGACGGAGACATCGTTGTAAAGTGACCGTACAGTCGATCGCGCAACAGCCGAGCAAGCTTCGCTGCCGATCCGAAAATCATCGTCCGCCAAACGTAACGACAACCGTACATACAAATCGCAACAACTGCGAGCAAGCTTAAGTACATCACAAGCTTTTCTTTCGTTAATTCTCCTGCTTTTATCGCATCAACAACGTGCCCAATCACTTTCGGTGGAACAAGCTCAAGCAACGACACAATCGCAAGTAATATAATTCCGATGATATATGCTTTTTTTTCTCGTTTAAAAAACCACATTAAGTCCAAAAATACTTTCACATTCCATCCCTACTTTCTTGTCTCTGATGCTCCGTTTCATTTTATCAAATATTCCAAAAATAAGAAAGCTTTTTGCTATGTCAATATATAAATGACGTTGTTGTTGTCGCATACTTTTACATATGCAGGTCAATATAAAAAAGACCAGAACGAAGAAGAAAGGTGGTTATCGCGATGGATTTACAAACAGGAAAGTTATATTGGCCAACGACATTTCCCGATGCTCCCTCGTATCCCCCTCTTGAGAGCGACATACAATGCGACGTGTTAATTGTCGGAGCGGGTGGTTCTGGGGCGTTATGCGCTTATTATTTAAGTGAAACGGATTTAGACGTCGTTGTCGTCGATAAACGAAAAGTCGGATATGGAAGTACGATGACAAATACGGCACTCATTCAATGTCTCGGAGATAAAATGTTTTTTGAGCTCGTTAACAGCTTTGGTGAACCGTATGCTGCGCGCCATTTAACGCTTTGTCAACAAGCGATCGATGAACTCGAACGAGCGGCAAATCGCTTACATATCGATGTGGAATTTCAAAGAAGAGACAGTTTGTATTACGCAAGCGTGGCCGAAGATGTACAAAAACTTGAAAAAGAATATACGGCATTAAAAAAGCAAGGATATCCTGTTGTTTGGTTAGATGAACAACAAATTCGTCGCCATTATCCGTTTACAAAGCATGCCGCTTTATATACAACGGGGGATGGAGAATTAAACCCATATAAATTGACAATTGGTTTATTAGAATATGCAAAACAACGTGGGGTACGTATTTTCGAAGAAACAGAAATCAACGGAAAAAAACTCGAACAACATATGGCAACATGTTATACGAAAAACGGGCATTCCATTCGAGCACGAACAGTTATTTTTGCCGCAGGCTACGAAACGTTAGAAGTGAAACAAGAAAAAAAAGCGTTACTCGTTAGTTCATATGCTGTGATTACAAATCGTGTGAAAGATTTTTCAAGTTGGTATAAACGTACGCTTATTTGGGAAACGGCTCGTCCGTATGTATATATGCGCACAACAGCTGACGATCGCGTGATTATCGGAGGGCTTGATGAAAATACAGCTTATGCGGATGACCGCGACGCAAAACTGATGCATAAAAAAGAACGACTGATCGAGGAATTTCATCGACTTTTCCCCGATATTCACGTCGTTCCTGAATTTTATTTAGCTGCCTTTTACGGCGGGACGCACGATGGTCTTCCGATGATTGGGGTGTACGATTCCTTTCCAAACTGTTATTTCGTCTATGCTTACGGAGATAACGGAACCGTGTATAGCACAGTCCTTGCTCAAATTTTACGCGACGTTATCACAGAAAAACAAAACGATGACTTTTATTTGTATATGCAAACAAGACCGAAACTCCCACAAACATAAGTGGGGGTTTTATGTCGTAATCGCCCATACAAATGCTTTTTTCCTTTTTTTATTCAACACCACTTCTTCTTGAATTGGCTGTGAAGGTAGTAAAACTGGCTCGATCGGATGTTCTGCAACGACTTGCTCAACCGTTTCCTTAACAGAAACAATAGCTTCTGTCGTAGAAAGATCGATTTGTTCGACATGTTGCCATACATGAAGCAAATCTGATGCCACACGCTCCCAACGATAAAGCGATGTCGCTAATTTACGTCCGTTTTCTCCCATTTTCTTCATGAGTGTACGATTGGATAGCACATATGTCATTTTTTCCACAAAGTCTTGCGGATCTTCTGGTCTTTCGACGACAACACCGTTTTCATTTGGAACGATGACTTCTGGATTCCCACCACGAGCGGTTGTAACAATCGGAAGCCCCGCCGCCATCGCTTCATAATGAACGCGAGCAAGCGGCTCTTGCCATTGCGACGTACAAACGAATAAGTCAGCAGCAGCAAACCAATGTTGAATTTCATTTGGCGACACAAACCCTGTTGCTACAACAGGAACAGGTAATCTTTTAGCTAACGAACGAACGTAAGCAATGTAATCTGTCGTCCCTTCTTCACTAAACCATTTGCTTCCGACGATAACGAGCGCTAAATCATTAAACCGCTTCGCAAGTTCCGGCAATGCTTGAATTAATTTGTCGACCCCTTTATTTGGCGATAAACGCCCCGCAAATAAAATGACTGTTTTTTGATCGATGCCATGCGCTTGACGTAGCTGTTTACGAATCGACGCCATATTCGGATGATTCCCTGGTAAAAATCGTTCCGAGTCGACACCGGAGTAAATCGTTCGCAACTTTCCTTCTGCTTCTGGATATAGGTCACGAATAACTTGGCCGATGTAGTTGCTAATGGTGACAATCGCACATACTTGCCTGATTACTTCTTCTGCTTCTTCGCGGTTAATTTTCGCCACTTGAAACATATCGTTATGCATGCTAAGTGTCATTTTCGCATGAGGAGCGACTTGACGAATAGGTAAAACGAGACGTGGACGGTTAAAGATGTGGATGAGATCAAACGGATGCGCTTGCACGTATTGAACGACGTGATCCCGATACGTGTCAAACGTTCCCCCTGGGACACGTACATAATGAATGCCGTCGATCGTTTCTTCGTGTGGCAACGTTTCATGTTGTACACCTAATACCGTAATACGATGTGCGCGGTGAAGATAGGGGAGAATACCAGCAATATACGTTTGAATCGCACCACCGAGCACAGGAGGAACAGGTAGCTTTTCTGTACAAATCATTAAAATATTCATCTGTTTCCGTTCTCCTTCCAATCGTTTTCAATTTCCGCAAGAACCGGCCATTTCGTTTCATCCGTGGCAACAATCAGTTCAATGAGTTGCATCGTTTGTTCGGTTAAAAACAGCTCTGGTTCATATACAACTTCTTTTAAGTTTTTGTAAAATTCATTCGGAAGTGACAAATCAATCATCAATATGTCATATAATGAAGCGTCGATCGGATTCGCTTCATGATACGCTCGAATCATCTCTCGCACCCATTGAGCATCCCAGCGGTATAAATCAGCCATCGTACCGGAAATAAGTTTTCGTAAATCTCGAATGGGCAAATCATACGCCACGCCATCTAAATCGATAATCCACATGCCGTCTGCACCCATTTGCCCGTTCGACCAACCATAATCTTGATGCACTAATCCCCATTCGCTATGTCCGCGTTCGACTAGTTGGTTGTACGAGGATTGTTGTAGTCTTGTGAAACTTTCGCGCGCCTGTGCTTGAAAGCGGTCGACAACTTCCAATAACATCGCACTTGCAGGCATCTCTTTATACGCCTTCGCCAATTGGCGAAACCAGTCCATTTTGTTTATCGTTTTTTCATACGTTTTCGGCCATTTATACAGCCGGGACGCGATTTCTGCTCCTTTTGGCGGAACGTATCCTTTACTTAAACGATGAAATTCACCAAGCGCATAACAAAGCTGTTTCGCTCCTTCTAAATCTTTCGTTACAGGAAATAACGGCTCGATCCATTCTGCAACAAACCATAGTTTTCCTCCCGCCTCTACATAATCCATTCCTTCTTTCGTTTGTACAATCGGCGGGACATTTGCGTTTTGCACATCGACTAAATATCGCTGAGCGCCAAGGCTAAACAAGCTGCGTGTTGGACGACGATGAAGTAATTTTAAACTTTTTGGCCCTTTGTTCGTTTCTAACTTCCAAATGGCTCCCCCTTTATCTGGTTTCGTCGTAACAACTTGCCTACTTTGAACAGATAAATCGTAATGACGCAAAACATCTTCTGCCATTTGTTCAATATAGTCTGGTACGAAAAACTCATGCATCGTTTCATCTACGATCCAAGGTTCAATGAACATATAACCCCTCCTATTTGACATTAATCCCTACTATCTCAGCATATGCACTATACAAAAATCCGTATAGACACATCCATTACTTCAAACAAAAAAACCGTCTCTTTTCATTCAGAGACGGGTTCGTGAAGCAACGACTCAATATGTTGTTCAAGCTCGAGCGGCTTTGTTGTTGGGGCAAACCGTGCCACAACTTGACCTTTGCGATCCACTAAAAACTTTGTAAAATTCCATTTCACCGCTTTCGTTCCTAATACACCTGGTGCTTGTTCCGTTAAGTAAGTGAAGAGCGGATGGGCGTTTGGACCGTTTACGTCCACTTTCGCAAACATCGGAAACGTCACACCGTAATTGAGTTGACAAAACTGTGAGATGTCCTCTTCGGATCCTGGCTCTTGATTTCCGAATTGATTGCACGGAAAACCGAGCACAACAAAACCGCGATCTTTATACTTGTCATACAATTGTTGCAATTGTTCGTACTGTGGCGTCAATCCACATTTGCTTGCTGTATTGACGATTAATAATACTTTTCCTTTATACTGCGCTAACGATTGCTCTTCCCCATGAATCGTACGTACACGAAAATCATATATGCTCATTTCACATTCCTCCTTTAGCGCTATTGTAACACATCGATCATTTTTTCTACACAAACGATGCTTCGATTCAGACAAAATAAAAAATGTTCGTTATAATGGTGAAAAAAGACAAAAAAAGAAGGTGAGTGTCATTGAAAATGCGCGTTAGTGCGGTTCAATACCATTTACATACGATTGCATCATTTGAACAGTTTGCAAAACAAGTTGAACATTACGTAAAAACAGCGCAAGAATTTGGTGCTGAATTTGTGCTCTTCCCTGAGTTTATTACGACACAACTTATGTCCATTGGAGATGGAATAACGATTGAAGAACTTCCGACGTTTACAGATGCATATCGCTCATTATTTTCAACTCTTGCGAAACAGACGAATATGCATATTATTGGCGGGACACATGTCATAAAAAGAGAAGATCGACTATATAATGTGGCACATTTGTTTTATCCCGATGGAACGATTGCCGAACAGGCAAAGCTACATATTACTCCGACGGAAGTGAATGAATGGAATATGCATGGCGGCGATACATTACACGTCTTTCAAACAATAAAAGGAACGATTGCGATTTTAACATGTTATGACATTGAATTTCCTGAAATTGTACGCATGGCGCGTGCAAAAGGAGCGGACGTCATTTTTTGTCCGTCGTGTACCGATGATCGTCACGGATTTCATCGCGTACGCTACACATGTCACGCCCGTGCGATTGAAAATCAAGTATATGTCGTCACAACAGGGACAGTCGGGTCATTGCCAACCGTTGATTTTATGCGTGCAAACTTCGGGCAAGCAGCGATCATTACACCGAACGATATTCCGTTCCCGCCACGCGGTATTTTAGCCGAAGGAGAAATAAACGACGATATGATCATTACAGCTGATCTTGATTTACAGCTTCTTTACGACGTTCGCGAACGCGGTTCGGTAACCACTTGGCGCGACCGCCGCACGGATTTATATGGAGATTGGACATAAGGAGGAAGGCGATGTATAAGAAGCAACTTTACGTATTTCATGATGATCGTCCCATTCCTGCGCTCATTCGCAACTATGAAGAAAAAGATATCGATGCGTTAATTCGTATTCAACAAGAAAGCTTTCCACCTCCTTTCCCATCTGAACTATGGTGGAATAAAGAGCAGCTCATGAATCATATGACACTTTTTCCAGAAGGGGCGTTATGTGTCGAAATTGATGGAGAAGTCGTCGGATCGATGACTAGTTTAATTGTGAACTACCATCCGAACGACGTCGATCATACGTGGGAGGAAATAACGGACAACGGATACATTCGCAATCATAATCGAAACGGCAATACGTTATACGTCGTTGACATCGGTGTACGACCAGCATATCGCAAACTCGGGTTAGGAAAATGGCTCATGCAGTCGATGTATGAAGTTGTCGTCCATCAAAAGCTTGAACGGCTATTAGGTGGAAGTCGAATGCCGGGATATCATCGATATGTCAATGAAATGACTGCCGAACAATATGTAGATGCAGTTATAAAAGGAAAACTCACAGACCCTGTTATTACTTTTTTACTTCGCTGTGGGCGCACACCAGTGAAAGTCGTCGCTAATTATTTAGAAGATGCCCAATCGTGCAACTACGCCTTGCTTATGGAATGGCGCAATCCGTTTTTGTAAAAACTTATTAAATAAAGCGACAGGGTGCCTCAAGATGCGATAACAAGCACCCTGTTCAATAGCAGTGAGAATAAGTCTTTTTTTAATGAATATACGTTTTCTGTACAGGTTGCTCATCTGTTGCGAGCAGTCGTTCAAGAAAGTCTGTTCGTTCGCGCAGTTGTGCCACTTCCTTTTCTATTTCTTCCATTTGCCGTTCCACTTTTGTGACGCGCGCTTCAAGATGCCACGTTTGTTTTTCGAGGGTAATCATGTAGTTCCACATACGCATAAATTGCTCGTTAGAAAGCTCATGAGGTGCCTCTAACTTGACAGCCATCCGTTTTCCGCAAACTTTTTCGATCGCTTGTTCAATGTAAGACATATACAACGTTTCAATCCAACTTTTTTGCATTGGGTTTGTGCAATGAATAGTGATCGTATGTTCTTCCATCGTCGCTGTCGTTCCTTCAATCCATGTTTCAAAAGCAAGTGAGGACATCATGCGAGATAACACTTGTTTTACTTCTGACCACATTATTTTCCCCCCTTTCACACATGAAATTAAACAAAAACAAAAAAATTCCTGCTTATTTTTCCCGAAACGCCCACCATTGTTTTGTCATTTCATAAGAAATACGATCATACAATTCATCGGTCGTCGCCGCTTTTACAGCTTCTCCGTCGATTAAAACAAACGGACAATGTTTGCACATTTTGCATTTGCCGACGCAATCTTTTCGCTTCACTTTGACATGTTTGAACGTTTGTTTTAAAAATTGATACAACGTTTTCGTTGCGAATTTATTCTTTTTACAAAAATGTATTTTTTTCATTCAGCAACACTCCAAGTATGATAACTATAATCATTTTCACTTCTATCATACTTGGAATAACACATTCCTTCAATTATTTTTGTTCAGCATACAAAAGCAACTGTTCAAGGGAACGAATGATGTATGGAATCATATGTAATAAATCATCAACATGGCTTTCGTTAATCGTACGTTCGAAATCAATCGTCACTTGATGAGTATATCGTTCATGTTTTGGGTATGTATACGTTAACGTTTGTATAACTGTGCGCTGTTCCCCCCAAATGTGCTTTAGCGCCTGTTCTACGTCTCCGCAATCGACATGTGTAGCTGAAAAAGAAAACGAAACCGTCAAAGTACAACCTGCGCTCGTAACATCTTCGTGTAACAACTCGTTTGCAATATGCTGGAGCGTCATTTCAAGCGAAATGGTACACGTCACTTGATGAGCATGACGCAATTGAAAAGAAAGAGCGTACGCGCGCGTAAATTTCGCTAAGTCAACGATGTCTGAGCGATCAATGATCGCAATCAGTTCATCATTTGTATCTAGATCGTAAACAGCTCCTTCAACAACCGTTTTTAAATTATCAAAAATCGTCGGGTCAAACATATCATCATCCTTTCGCACGCTTATATATTTTTGAGCGAACGACACGCCGCTCGACTTCCTTCATATTCACTTCATAGCCTATACCGGACTGTTTCGAAACGAAAATGCGTCCATGATGAACGGTAACTTCTGGATCAATGAAATCACGATCCCAATAATTTGCCGACGCAGCTGTATCGCTTGGCAAAGAAAAATGAGGAAGTGTTGCTAAAGCGATGCTATGTGCTCGTCCGACTCCGCCTTCTAGCATGCCGCCGCACCATACAGGAATATGATGTTGTTGGCATAAATCATGAATGCATTTCGCTTCCGTTAATCCACCTACTCGACCAATTTTTATATTGATGATTCGGCAACTTTGCAATTCAATGGCTCTTTTGGCATCTTCGTATGAACATATGCTTTCATCTAAACAAATCGGTGTGTTTAACTTTGCTTGTAATTTCGCATGATCAACGATGTCATCTACAGCAAGCGGCTGTTCAATCATCAGCAAATCATAGTCATCGAGCGCTTGTAAGCGATCAATGTCGTGTAACGAGTAAGCGGAGTTTGCATCGACCATAAGCGGAACATCAGGGAAATGTTGACGAACGACACGAACGACATCCACATCCCATCCTGGCTTAATTTTTATTTTTACACGCCTGTATCCTTCCGCAAGCGCTTGTTCCATTCGTTTTAGCAAATTCGTTATTGGCTGAATGCCGATGCTTATCCCTACTTCCACTTCTTGTTTTTCACCGCCGAGCGCCGCGCTTAATGACATCCGATGTTGTTTGGCAAATACATCCCATACCGCCCCTTCCAGCGCTGCTTTAGCCATGTAATTGCGGCGAATCATCGAAAATCGGGTGCGCAATTCATTCGGATGACGAATGGGTGCTTGAAAAAGAAGCGGAATTAAAAAATGTTCAAGCATATGCCACGTCGTTTCCAACGTTTCTTCCGTATACCAAGGGGCAGAAAAAGCAACACCTTCCCCCCATCCTCGCTCGCCATTTTCATCAATCGCTTCCACTAATAAAACAGGTCGCGTTTTCATCGTCCCAAAGCTTGTTGTAAACGGTGATTTTAATTCCATTTCTAAATGTCGCAAGATTACTGTATCAATGTGCACATACATCCCTCCAAAACAATTATAAATGAAAAAGCTGACCGAGAGAACGATCAGCTTTTTTGTACTTAATTTACTTTTCTTTTTCGGCTAGCAATATCGATCCAAACGGCTAAAATTAAAATACTTCCTTTTACAATATATTGCCAAAATGTTTCCATACCTAGTAGCGACATCCCGTTATCTAAAGACGTCATAACCATGGCTCCGATCATTGCACCGATAATTGTACCAGATCCACCCATTAACGACGTTCCACCGATGACGCAAGCAGCAATCGCATCTAGTTCGTACATTTGTCCCGCTGAAATGGTAGCTGATGATAAGCGTGCCGTTAAAACGAGGGCAGCAATGGCAGAAAGCAATCCTGTAAAAACAA
>OFGS01000141.1_pt1 | contig 19438 bp, 18 predicted proteins | sample 1521851 | NCBI WGS metagenome assembly OFGS01 (sample SAMEA3142070, study PRJEB24117) | hot springs metagenome
TTTCATGCCACGTTACTTGTACAAAATGAAGTCGGGTTAAAAAATTTATTTAAACTCGTTTCGTTTTCACATGTGAATTATTTTTATCGCGTTCCACGCATTCCACGTTCCGTATTACAACAACATCGCGAAGGGATTTTAGTCGGATCAGGTTGCGATAAAGGTGAACTGTTTGAAGCAATGATGCAAAAAGGAATCGAAGAAGCGGAGGCGATTGCACCGTTTTATGACTTTCTTGAAGTGCATCCGCCAGAAGTATATGCGCCGCTTATTGAGATGGAATATGTACGCGATGAAGGAGCGCTTAAAGAAATTATTACAAACATCGTGCAGCTTGGTGAACGGCTCGGCATTCCGGTTGTCGCGACAGGAAATGTGCATTATATCAATCGAGAAGATAAAATATATCGCAAAATTTTAATTCATTCACAATCTGGTGGCAATCCGTTAAATCGTCATGAATTGCCGAACGTTCATTTTCGTACGACAAACGAAATGTTAGAAGCATTTTCGTTTCTTGGTGAACAAAAGGCGAAAGAAATTGTTATTACAAATACGAAAAAAATTGCCCATTCTATCGAAGAAGTGAAGCCGATTAAAGATGAATTGTACACACCGAAAATTGAAGGGGCGGACGAAGAAATTCGTCGGATGAGTTATGAACGCGCGAAAAGTATTTATGGTGATCCGCTGCCAGACATCGTTGAAAAACGATTAGAAAAAGAATTAAAAAGCATTATTGGCCACGGGTTTGCGGTCATTTATTTAATTTCTCATAAACTTGTAAAGAAATCGCTCGATGATGGATATCTTGTCGGTTCACGCGGTTCGGTCGGCTCATCATTTGTCGCAACGATGACAGAGATTACGGAAGTGAACCCGCTTCCACCGCACTATGTTTGTCCGAACTGTAAACATTCCGAGTTCTTTGATGACGGTTCAGTCGGTTCTGGTTTTGACTTGCCAGATAAAAACTGTCCGCAATGTGGCGCGCGGTACAATAAAGATGGTCACGATATTCCGTTCGAGACGTTTTTAGGGTTTAAAGGAGATAAAGTGCCAGACATTGATTTGAACTTTTCAGGTGAATATCAACCGCGAGCGCATAACTATACGAAAGTGTTATTCGGTGAAGATAACGTATATCGTGCAGGAACGATCGGTACCGTCGCGGAAAAAACAGCATACGGATTCGTCAAAGGGTATATAAACGATCAAAACCTTCATGTGCGCGGGGCAGAAATTGATCGCTTAGCAGCAGGATGTACGGGAGTGAAGCGAACGACTGGACAACATCCAGGGGGGATTATCGTCGTTCCAGATTACATGGATATTTATGACTTTACGCCGATTCAATATCCAGCCGACGATACAAGTGCGGAATGGCGCACGACGCATTTTGACTTCCACTCGATTCATGATAACTTATTAAAACTCGATATTCTCGGACACGATGATCCAACGGTCATTCGGATGTTGCAAGATTTAAGTGGCATTGATCCAAAGACAATACCGACAGACGATCCGGAAGTGATGAAAATTTTTAGTAGTACAGAATCGCTTGGCGTGACGCCGGAACAAATTATGTGTAACACCGGAACGCTCGGCATCCCAGAGTTCGGTACAAGATTTGTTCGCCAAATGTTAGAAGAAACAAAACCGAAAACATTTTCAGAGCTTGTACAAATTTCTGGACTATCGCACGGAACGGACGTTTGGCTCGGCAATGCACAAGAGCTCATTCAAAATGGGACATGTACGTTATCAGAAGTGATTGGATGTCGCGACGACATTATGGTGTATTTAATTTATCGTGGGTTAGAGCCGTCGTTAGCGTTTAAAATTATGGAGTCCGTCCGAAAAGGAAAAGGATTAACGCCAGAGTTTGAAGAAGAAATGCGCAAACATGATGTGCCAGAATGGTACATTGAGTCATGTAAAAAAATTAAATACATGTTCCCGAAAGCGCATGCCGCTGCTTACGTGCTTATGGCTGTTCGCATTGCGTACTTTAAAGTCCACCATCCGCTTCTTTATTACGCATCGTATTTTACCGTGCGTGCGGAAGATTTTGATTTAGATGCGATGATTCAAGGGTCTGCTGCGATACGTAGACGAATTGAAGAAATTCAAGCAAAAGGGCTTGATGCGTCTGCGAAAGAAAAAAGCTTGTTGACTGTGCTTGAAATTGCCCTTGAAATGTGTGAACGAGGATTTTCATTTAAAAATATTGATTTGTATCGTTCGCAAGCCACAGAGTTTGTTATTGACGGAAATTCGCTTATTCCGCCGTTTAATGCCATTCCTGGGCTAGGGACAAACGTCGCGCAAAGCATTGTACGCGCTCGCGAAGAAGGGGAATTTTTATCGAAAGAAGATTTGCAACAACGCGGCAAAGTATCGAAAACGATTTTAGAATATCTCGAAAGTCGTGGATGTTTGCAGTCGCTACCAGATCACAATCAATTATCACTATTTTGAATGAGTTGCAATTTTTTTGCCAATATGTTATAGTTCTAGTGGAAATGGTAAAGATAATGGACAAAAAGAGTGGGGAAACCCACTCTTTCGTATTGATTCGAGATTCCTTGCCAGCCGCAAGGGATTTTCTTGCAGTTAGGAGGACCAACATGAAAAAAGTGACGCACATCGTTGAGGAGCTCGTCACCCCGATCGTGACAGATATGGGGTTAGAACTTGTCGACATTGAATATGTGAAAGAAGGAAAGAACTGGTTTTTGCGCGTCTTTATTGATTCACCAACTGGAATTGATATCGATCAATGCGGTGTCGTAAGCGAGCGATTAAGTGAAAAGCTTGATGAAATCGATCCGATTCCGCACAATTACTTTTTAGAAGTATCGTCACCAGGGGCGGAACGTCCGCTTAAAAAGGCAAAAGATTTTGAACGTGCCGTTGGGAAAAACGTTTATGTGAAAACGTATGAGCCAATTGATGGTCAAAAAGAATTTGAAGGACGGTTAACTGCATTTGATGGTCAAACGGTGACCGTAGAAGTAAAAGTCAAAACAAAGAAAAAAATGGTGACGATTCCATACGAAAAAGTAGCTAGTGCACGGCTAGCTGTCATTTTCTCTTAATTCACATTAAAGGGGGACGACCGGTTCATGAATACAGAATTGTTAGATGCCTTAACAGCGCTTGAGCGCGATAAAGGCATTAGTAAAGAAGTGCTAATTGAAGCGATTGAAGCGGCCATTGTATCCGCTTATAAACGCAATTTTAATCAAGCGCAAAACGTTCGTGTCGATTTTAATCAAGAGACAGGGACGATTCGCGTATTTGCTCGCAAAGAAGTAGTCGATGAAGTGTACGATTCACGCTTAGAAATTTCACTTGATGAAGCAAAGCGAATAAACCCGAATTATCAAGTAGGCGATGTCGTTGAAATTGAAGTGACGCCGAAAAACTTCGGACGCATCGCTGCGCAAACAGCAAAGCAAGTCGTCACGCAACGCGTTCGCGAAGCAGAGCGTGGCGTCATTTATGCTGAATTTGTTGACCGAGAAGAAGATATTATGACAGGTATTGTTCAGCGGACGGATTCGAAATTTATTTACGTCAGCCTCGGCAAAATTGAGGCGTTGCTTCCGGTGAGCGAACAAATGCCGAATGAAACGTATAAGCCACATGATCGCATTAAAGTGTACATTACAAAAGTCGAAAAAACGACAAAAGGTCCACAAATTTACGTATCGCGCACGCATCCAGGTTTATTAAAGCGATTGTTTGAATTAGAAGTACCAGAAATTTATGACGGTACGGTAGAAATTAAATCGGTTGCACGCGAAGCAGGAGATCGCTCAAAAATTTCTGTTCATTCCGATAACCCAGAAGTCGATCCGGTTGGTGCATGTGTTGGACCTAAAGGACAACGGGTGCAAGCGATCGTAAATGAGTTAAAAGGCGAAAAAATCGACATCGTTCGTTGGTCAGCGGATCCAGTTGAATTTGTCGCTAATGCGTTAAGCCCATCCAAAGTGCTTGACGTCATCGTCAATGAAGAAGAAAAAGCGACAACGGTCATCGTACCAGATTATCAACTTTCACTTGCTATTGGGAAACGTGGACAAAACGCTCGTTTAGCAGCGAAATTAACAAATTGGAAAATTGATATTAAAAGTCAGTCTGAAGCGGAGCAATTAGGTATTTACCCTCGTTCTTCATCATCGTTCCAAGTTGACGAAGAGGAGATTAGTGAGGTGGAATAATATGCCGAAAAAAATTCCGATGCGCAAATGTGTTGTCACAGGGGAAATGAAGCCGAAAAAAGAGCTCATTCGCATCGTTCGTTCAAAAGAAGGCGACGTATCGATTGACCCGACAGGAAAAAAAGCGGGACGAGGTGCATACATTACGCTAAGTAAAGAATGCATTTTGCTTGCGAAAAAGAAAAATACGCTTGCTCATCATTTGAAAGCGACTATTGACGATTCGATTTACGAACAGCTATTACAGCTCGCCGAGAAGGAGAATGGAGAAACAAATGAATCATAAACCGTGGGCTTCTTTTCTCGGATTAGCGAATCGGGCGCGCAAAGTCATTTCGGGAGAAGAGCTCGTTGTGAAAGAAATTCAGCGTAAGCGCGTGAAGCTTGTCATTTTATCGGAAGATGCGTCAGAAAATACGAGAAAAAAAATTTCCGATAAATGTGCGTTTTATCGCGTTCCGCTTTGTTATGTAGACAATCGCTATGAATTAGGTGGAGCGATTGGCAAAGGAGCACGGGTCGTTGTAGCAATTACGGATGAAGGATTCGCACAAAAGCTAAAAACGATGCTCTAACATTTTGGGGGTGAATGTATGTCAAAAATGCGTGTATACGAATATGCCAAAAAACATAACGTGTCAAGTAAAGATGTCATCCATAAATTAAAAGAAATGAACATCGACGTATCGAACCATATGACGATGATTGAAGCGGATGTTGTCGAACAACTCGATCGTTCGTTCAAAAAAGAACAAAAGCAAGAGCAAAAACAAGAAACGAAAAAAGAAGAAAAGAAAGCACCTGTTTTAGAACAGTTTGAAGAAGATGACGATGAAGTCATTCAAACGAAAGTGCCGATCAAAAAAGCAGTAGTAAAAAATCGCGAAGGGAAAAAACACGACTTGCAAATTCAACAAAAAGAAAAGAAAATTTTCAATAACAAAAAAAATAAAAAACAAAAACCTCAACAAGCTCCACAACAAGAAGTGCAAAAGAAAAAAGAAAAAGAGCTTCCGAAAAAAATTACATTTGAAGGTTCTTTAACGGTCGCGGAGTTAGCAAAAAAATTAGGCAAAGAGCCTTCTGAAATTATTAAAAAGCTATTTATGCTTGGCATCATTGCAACAATTAACAAAGATTTGGACAAAGATGCGATCGAGCTCATTTGCTCTGAATACGGTGTAGAAGTAGAAGAAAAGGTAACGATTGACGAAACAGAATTTGAAACGATTGAAATCGTTGATCATCCAGAAGATTTAGTTGAACGTCCGCCTGTTGTCACAATTATGGGACACGTTGACCACGGAAAAACAACGTTGCTTGACTCGATTCGCCATACGAAAGTAACGGAGCAAGAAGCTGGCGGTATTACACAACATATCGGTGCGTATCAAGTTGTTGTAAACGGCAAAAAAATCACATTTTTAGATACACCTGGTCACGAAGCGTTCACAACGATGCGTGCACGCGGTGCACAAGTGACAGATATCGTCATTCTCGTTGTCGCAGCAGATGACGGAGTGATGCCGCAAACCGTTGAAGCGATTAACCATGCGAAAGCGGCAAAGGTTCCAATTATCGTCGCGGTCAATAAAATCGATAAGCCTACAGCGAATCCAGATCGCGTCATGCAAGAGCTAATGGAATATGAGCTCGTTCCAGAAGAATGGGGCGGCGATACAATTTATTGTAAGCTATCTGCGTTAACAGGCGAAGGGATTGACAACTTGCTTGAAATGATTTTGCTTGTGAGCGAAATGGAAGAGTTAAAAGCAAATCCAAACCGTCGTGCGACGGGAACGGTCATTGAAGCGAAGCTCGATAAAGGTCGCGGTCCAGTGGCAACGCTTCTCGTTCAATCAGGTACGTTGCGCGTTGGTGATCCGATCGTTGTCGGTTATACGTACGGACGTGTACGGGCGATGACGAACGATCTAGGGCGCCGTGTAAAAGAAGCGGGTCCATCGACACCGGTTGAAATTACCGGATTAAACGAGGTGCCGCAAGCAGGCGATCGCTTCATGGTGTTTGAGGACGAGAAAAAAGCACGTCAAATTGGCGAAGCTCGCGCACAAAAGCAAATTGTGCAACAACGAAACGTAAAAGCGCGCGTTAGCTTAGACGACTTGTTTGAAAAAATTAAGCAAGGCGAAATGAAAGAATTAAATATTATTGTCAAAGCGGACGTACAAGGTTCTGTAGAAGCGCTCGTTGCGGCATTACAAAAAATCGAAGTCGAAGGAGTACGCGTGAAAATTATTCACTCCGGTGTTGGTGCGGTGACGGAATACGATATTATGCTTGCATCTGCATCAAATGCGATTGTCATCGGTTTTAACGTTCGTCCAGATGCAAACGCAAAACGTGTCGCGGAAGCAGAAAAAGTCGATATTCGTCTCCATCGCATCATTTACAAAGTCATCGAAGAAATTGAAGCAGCGATGAAAGGAATGCTTGATCCAGAGTATGAAGAAAAAGTGATCGGTCAGGCGGAAGTGCGTCAAACGTTCAAAGTATCAAAAGTCGGTACCATTGCAGGATGCTATGTGACAGATGGAAAAATTACGCGCGATAGCAGCGTCCGTCTCATTCGTCAAGGCATCGTCGTTTACGAAGGACAAATTGATACGTTAAAACGTTACAAAGACGATGTAAAAGAAGTCGCACAAGGATACGAGTGCGGGATAACGATTAAAAACTTTAATGACATTAAAGAAGGAGACGTCATTGAAGCATATATTATGCAAGAAGTGGAGCGCAAATGATCGGATACGTCGAATGTGAATGCATCATTTACGACGTCCAATCATTAAAAGAAAAACGAGCCGTGTTGCAACGCATTGTCACACGGCTTAAACAAAAATATAATATATCAGTAGCCGAAGTAGATTACCAAAACGTATGGCAACGAACGAAGCTAGGGATTGTAGCGATTACAGCCGAGCGAACAGCGACGGAACAAGAGCTACATCGGGCGTTACAATTTATCGATTCGTTTCCAGAAATCGAACGAACGGTTACAACATTCGAGTGGTTTTAATCGAGGTGATGACAATGAGTTTGCGAGCCACACGTGTAGGCGAACAAATGAAAAAAGAATTAAGCGATATTATCGGACGCAAACTAAAAGACCCGCGCATCGGTTTTGTTACCGTAACAGATGTTCGTGTAACGGGTGATTTGCAACAAGCAAAAGTGTATATTTCTGTTCTTGGTGATGAAGAACAAAAGAAAAATACGCTAAAAGGGTTAGCGAAAGCGACGGGCTTTATCCGTTCAGAAATTGGCCAGCGTATTCGTTTGCGCAAAACACCTGAAATTTACTTTGAAATTGATGAAACGATCGATTACGGTCAACGAATTGAAAGCTTAATTAAACAAATTTCCGAAGAAAAAGAACATAAAGAAGAATAATGGATAGACGTGCGTCTATCCATTTCCGCTATTTTAGAGGTGAAGCGATGGACGGAGTGTTATTGTTACATAAACCTGCAGGCATGACGTCACACGACTGCGTCATGCGCATTCGTAAATTATTTCAAACGAAAAAAGTTGGTCATACCGGAACGCTTGATCCTGACGTAAGTGGTGTATTGCCAATTTGCATCGGCAAAGCAACAAAAATCGTTGAACTACTAACAGCGGAGAGAAAAACTTATGAAGGAGAAGTGACGTTAGGCATAGCGACGACAACAGAAGATGCATCAGGTGACATCGTTTCAGAGAAGCCGATTGAACAGCCGATTTTTCGTCATGACATTGAACGAGTATTCGCTAATCTCACTGGGGACATTGAACAAGTTCCACCGATGTATTCTGCAGTAAAAGTAAATGGAAAAAAACTGTATGAGTATGCACGCGCAGGTATTGACGTAGAACGACCGAAACGAAACGTCCACATTTTTGAACTGCTCCTTCTTGATGACAGACAAGTATTTACAGGTGAACGGATATCGTTTCGTTTTCGCGTGACATGTAGTAAAGGGACATACGTGCGTACACTCGCTGTTCAAATCGGCGAGCGACTTGGGTATCCGGCGCACATGTCACATCTTGTTCGCACAGCGTCAGGACCGTTTACGCTCGATCAATGCGTGTCGTTTGCTGACATCGAACAGCATGTCGTAGCTGGTACAGCGCATACGTTACTTTTACCGATTAAACGAGCGCTAGCTCATTTCCCAACGTATGTCATGAGTAAGGAAGAAGAGGAAAAAGTAAAACATGGGGCGCTTTTACCTATTCTACCTTCTATGCCAGAGCGTCTGTTAATGGTTAATGAACAAGGTGAAGCGTTAGCGATTTATATGCCTCATCCGACAAAGCAAAGCTATATGAAACCTTTAAAAGTATTGTAGGTGAAAAAGATGAAAACCATTTGGCTGTCCCATCCGTTAAACAAAAAAAATGATGATCCGCTTGTTATGGCGCTCGGTTATTTTGACGGCGTTCATCTTGGGCATCAAAAAGTCATTCAAACGGCAAAACAAATCGCTGATCAATATGGATACAAAAGCGCGGTCATGACGTTCCATCCGCATCCGTCGGTCGTGCTCGGACGCTCACAACAACATGTTCGATTTATTACACCATTAAAAGAAAAAGAAAAACAAATTGCAAAACTTGGCGTTGATTATTTATACGTTGTTGAATTTACGCCTGAATTTGCCTATTTATTGCCGCAACAATTTGTCGATGAATACATCATTGGTCTTGGTGTGAAGCATGTCGTGGCAGGATTTGATTTTACGTACGGTCGCTTAGGAAAAGGGACGATGGAAACATTGCCATTTCATTCTCGTGAACAATTTACGCAAACCGTCATTCCAAAACAGACGTTTGGGGAAGAAAAAATTAGCTCCACATATATTCGGCAACGGTTAGCTGAAGGGGACGTGGAACAGCTACCTTATTTGCTCGGAAGATGGTATGAAGTAACAGGCACAGTCATTCATGGGGATAAACGCGGACGGACGATTGGATTTCCAACGGCAAACGTTGCGCTTGACGATGACTATATAATCCCGCGTATTGGTGTATATGCTGTCACGGTAACGATAGATGGCAACACGTGGACGGGAGTATGCAACGTCGGGTATAAGCCGACGTTCCACGCCCAACAACAAAAAGATCCAACGATTGAAGTACATTTGTTTGATTTTTCAGCAGACATTTACGGTGCGCATGTATGTATTCAATGGCATAAACGATTGCGTGATGAACGAGCATTTTCTTCCGTTCACGAGCTCGTTGAACAAATTCATCGCGATGCTCAAGCGGCACGCGAATATTTTCAAAATCCCCTTGCATTTTATCGGAAAAACATGTATTCTATTTAATGTATGTTAACCATTGCTGGGCAAGACGAGTCACCGCCGTTTGCTCGGTAACTGGGGTTGAAAAAAGAGGAGGTGAACAAGGATGGCATTAACACAAGAGCGTAAAAACGAGATCATCAACCAGTTCAAAATTCACGAAACTGACACAGGTTCTCCAGAAGTACAAGTTGCTATCCTTACAGAGCAAATTAACAACTTGAACGAACATTTACGTGTTCATCGTAAAGACCATCATTCTCGTCGTGGTCTTTTGAAAATGGTTGGTCGTCGTCGTAACTTACTTACGTATTTACGTAACAAAGACATCAACCGTTATCGTGAATTGATTAACAAACTCGGATTACGCCGATAAGTAAAAAGCGGGAGCATTCCCGCTTTTTATTAGTATTTGCGCCGATATTTGCTTATACTAAAACAAATATGATTTTTTATTTGTACATAGAGAGGGGTACTCGGTTTATATGGAACAAGAAAAACATGTGTTTTCGATCGACTGGGCGGGTCGGCCGTTGACCGTTGAAATTGGCGAATTAGCCAAACAAGCAAACGGCGCTGTATTAGTGCGATACGGCGATACGGTCGTATTAAGTACAGCGACAGCATCGAAAGAACCAAAAAGCGTCGACTTTTTCCCATTAACGGTCAATTACGAAGAACGTTTATACGCTGTTGGTAAAATTCCAGGGGGATTCATTAAACGTGAAGGACGTCCAAGTGAAAAAGCCATTTTAGCTAGCCGTCTCATCGACCGTCCGATTCGGCCATTATTTGCTGAAGGATTTCGAAATGAAGTGCAAGTTGTCAGCATGGTGATGAGCGTTGATCAAGACTGCTCACCAGAAATGGCAGCAATGTTTGGCTCTTCGCTTGCGTTAACGATTTCTGATATCCCATTTGAAGGACCGATCGCTGGGGTGACAGTTGGCCGTGTGAACGGTGAATTTGTGATTAACCCGTCTGTCGCACAAATGGAACAGAGCGATATGCATCTTGTCGTTGCTGGAACGAAAGATGCGATTAACATGGTGGAAGCAGGGGCGAATGAAGTACCAGAAGAAGTTATGCTTGAAGCAATTATGTTTGGGCATGAAGAAATTAAGCGGCTCATCGCATTCCAAGAGGACATTGCCGCAAAAGTTGGCAAAGAGAAGATGGAAGTCGTTCTGTATGAACTCGATGCCCAGCTTGAAGCGGACATTCGTGCTCGCGTGGAAGGTGAAGTGAAACGTGCGGTTCAAGTACCTGAAAAATTAGCGCGCGAAGCAGCAATTGAACAATTGAAAGCAGAAGTTGTAGCGGCGTACGAACAACAAGAAGCAGATGAAGAAACAATAAAGCAAGTGAAAGAAATTTTACATAAACTTGTTAAAGAAGAAGTACGACGCTTAATTACGGAAGAAAAAGTGCGTCCAGACGGACGAAAAGTAGATGAAATTCGTCCGCTTTCATCAGCCGTTGGACTTTTACCACGCACGCACGGATCAGGCTTGTTTACACGAGGACAAACACAAGCGCTTAGCGTATGTACACTCGGTGCACTTGGTGATGTGCAAATTTTAGATGGACTTGGTATTGAAGAAACAAAACGGTTTATGCACCATTATAACTTCCCTCCATTCTCAGTCGGAGAAACAGGAGCGATGCGTGGACCAGGACGTCGCGAAATTGGTCACGGAGCGCTTGGCGAGCGCGCACTTGAGCCGGTTATTCCATCTGAAAAAGAGTTTCCGTACACGATTCGCCTCGTATCAGAAGTGTTAGAATCAAACGGTTCGACATCTCAAGCGAGCATTTGTGCGAGCACATTGGCGATGATGGATGCGGGTGTGCCGATTAAAGCGCCAGTAGCTGGTATTGCGATGGGGCTTGTGAAAAGCGGTGAACATTATACGATTTTAACAGATATTCAAGGCATGGAAGATCATCTCGGTGATATGGACTTTAAAGTAGCAGGGACAGAAAAAGGGGTCACTGCTTTACAGATGGATATTAAAATTAAAGGTTTATCGCGTGAAATTTTAGAAGAAGCGTTGCAACAAGCGCGCAAAGGTCGCCTTGAAATTTTAAAACATATGATGCAAACGATTAGCGAACCGCGCAAAGAGCTATCTAAATATGCACCGAAAATTTTAACGATGCAAATTAATCCAGATAAAATTCGTGACGTCATCGGTCCAAGCGGAAAACAAATTAACAAAATTATTGAAGAAACGGGCGTAAAAATTGATATTGAACAAGATGGAACAATCTTCATTTCATCTGTAAACGAAGATATGAATCAAAAGGCGAAAAAGATTATTGAAGATATCGTTCGTGAAGTGGAAGTTGGACAAGTGTACTTAGGAAAAGTAAAACGAATTGAAAAATTTGGTGCATTTGTCGAATTGTTTAGCGGAAAAGACGGTCTCGTACACATTTCAGAATTGGCGGAGGAACGCGTCGGAAAAGTGGAAGATGTCGTTTCGATCGGCGATGAAATTTTAGTGAAAGTAACGGAAATCGATAAACAAGGCCGTGTAAATTTATCGCGGAAAGCGGTATTGCGCGATCAAAAAGAAGCCGAGCAATAAAAACGGAGCCTTGGGTTCACATCCCCTTGGCTTCTTTGCTGTGTGTAAAATTTTTTGGCGCTCGTTCTACCTTGTCCCTCTTGCACATACCCTCTTTATTAGAAAAGGAGGGGACGAAGTGTGCAGCGAGCGTTCTTTTTAGTCATGATCATATGTATGGCGGCAATCATCGTGCAAAATCCGTGGACGACGACGTATATCCACGAATTACGGCATATAACAGCAGCAAAACAAAGCGATCCGTTATACATTCAAATTATGGAACGGGCAAAACAATACAATATTCCTGCGCAAAACGCAAAAGTCGATCGCGTTTGGAAGGCGATTCCTGGCTACAACGGATTAGAAGTAGACGTTGAGGCATCATATAAACAAATGAAACGGAACGGAACATTTTCCGAACAACAACTTGTATACAAACAAGTATCACCGACTATTCACTTGCATGATTTGCCTCCATCACCGATTTATCGGGGGCATCCAGATAAGCCGATGGTTTCTTTTTTAATTAATGTCGCATGGGGAAGTGAACATATCCCAAACATGTTACATATTCTTGAAAAATACAACGTTCGTGCCACATTTTTTTTAGAAGGTCGCTGGGTAAAAGAACATCCCCAACTTGCAAAAATGATTGCAGACGCCGGTCATGAAATTGGTAATCATTCATACAACCATCCAGATTTAAAAACGATGGGTAAACAAGCAATTCGTGAACAAATCGTCAAAACAAACGATGCCATTGAAGCAGCAACAGGAGTGAAACCTCGCTTATTTGCTCCGCCAAGCGGTAGCTATCGCGACGATGTCGTGCATATCGCCCATGAGATGGGGATGTACACGATTTTATGGACGGTCGATACAATTGATTGGCAAAAACCGTCCCCGTCTGTTATAGTGGAACGAGTAACATCAAAAGTGCATAACGGGGCGATGATTTTAATGCATCCAACCGTATCGACGGTACAGGCGTTAGAGCCGTTAATTCAATCATTACAAAAACGAGAATACGCCATAAGTAATGTGTCCACATTATTAAGTGAGGAAAGAATTGTAAAAAGTAGGAGGAAGGGACTTGATTAAAACATATACATGTCAAAATGGGGTAAGAGTTGTACTCGAGCATATTCCAACGGTTCGATCTGTGGCGATCGGAATTTGGATCGGCACCGGATCACGAAACGAAAACGAACGAAACAATGGCATTTCACACTTTCTTGAACATATGTTTTTCAAAGGAACGAAAACGCGTACAGCGCGAGATATTGCGGAATCATTTGATCGCATCGGCGGTCAAGTGAACGCATTTACATCGAAGGAGTATACGTGCTATTACGCGAAAGTATTAGATACGCATGCGTCATTTGCGTTAGATATATTGGCGGACATGTTTTTCCATTCAACGTTTGTAGATGAAGAATTACAAAAAGAAAAAAATGTTGTATTTGAAGAAATTAAAATGTATGAAGATACACCAGATGACCTCGTTCACGACTTGTTGAGCAAAGCAAGTTATGGCAATCATCCGCTCGGTTATCCAATTTTAGGAACGGAACAAACGTTAGCGACATTTACAGGTGAGACGTTGCGACAATATATGCATGAAACGTATACGCCAGATCGAGTTGTCATTTCAGTTGCGGGCAATGTTGACGATTCGTTTATTCAACAAGTAGAAGCTTATTTCGGATCATTTACAAGACAAAAAGGCGATGATGCGCATATCACACCAACGTTTTATCCAAATAAAATCGCGCGCAAAAAAGAGACCGAGCAAGCACACTTATGTATCGGGTTTAACGGATTGCCCATTGGCCACGAAGATGTGTATAGCTTAATTATTTTAAACAACATTTTAGGCGGAAGCATGAGCAGTCGCCTTTTCCAAGAAGTACGTGAGCAACGTGGATTAGCTTATTCTATTTTCTCTTACCATTCTGCATATCGCGACGGAGGAATGGTAACGATTTACGGGGGCACAGGAAGCCAACAGCTCGATCTTCTATTCGATACGATTCAACAAACGATCGAACAATTAAAACAAGATGGCATTACCGAAAAAGAGCTAGAAAATAGCAAGGAGCAAATGAAAGGAAACTTAATGTTAAGTTTAGAAAGTACAAATAGCCGCATGAGCCGGAACGGAAAAAATGAGTTGTTGTTAGGTCGTCACCGCTCGCTTGATGAAATCATTGAAAGCATCGATCGCGTGACGAAAGAAAGCGTTGATCGAATGGCGCAAACGATTTTTACAGACAACTTCTCCGTTGCGCTTATTAGTCCAGAAGGAACATTGCCAAAAAGCCTGCAACAATAAACTTGCAGGCATTTTTTTATGCCCTTTTTTCTACAATGATAAAGAAAGGGGGGCGACATGTGCGACTAAGTGAACTGAGCGGAAAAGAAATTGTCGATATGAAAAGAGCAGAGCGGCTCGGCATTTTAGGACAGACGGATTTAGAAATTCATGAGCGAACGGGGCAAATTCAAGCGCTTCTTATTCCAACAACAAAATGGTTCGGGTTTCGAAAAGAAGGAACAGATATACGTGTACCGTGGAGCCGCGTAAAAAAAATCGGCTCGGATATGATTTTAATTGATGTCGATGATTAGACACCTCAAGCAGGGGTGTCTTTTTTCATTTTACGCTCACCGTTTGATGACCGGCATCATAAGATGTGAAAGTAACGATGGGCAAAAAACTAGATGTATAAGAGGGTGAATGAACTCATGCTGACAGGAATGCACGTTGCGATCATCGGTGGGGACGCTCGGCAGCTTGAAGTCATTCGGAAATTGATGGAACTTGACGCGAAATTGTCACTCGTTGGCTTCGATCAATTAGACCATGGCTTTGCTGGAGTAACAAAAATGAAAATTCATGAAGTAGATTTCCATGATGTAGACGCCATTGTTTTACCTGTCCACGGAACGAACATGGACGGTGAAATTCAAACGGTGTTTTCAAATGAAAAAATGACATTTACGGAAGAGTTACTTCGTCAAACACCGACGCATTGCACCGTTTATTCAGGGATTACAAATGACTATTTAGACCGTGTCGTCAAGTCGGTTGGGCGCAAACATGTTCAACTATTTGAACGGGATGATGTGGCGATTTATAACTCGATTCCAACGGCAGAGGGAACGGTTATGATGGTTATTCAACATACAGATGTGACGATTCATGGATCGCGCATCGCTGTTTTAGGATTAGGACGTGTAGGCATGACAGTTGCGCGGACGTTTGCAGCTTTAGGTGCACGAGTAAAAGTAGGGGCTCGCCGCTCCGAACATTTAGCGCGCATTGCAGAGATGGCGCTAGAGCCGTTTCATTTAAACGATTTAGAACAACACGTAAAAGATATTGATGTTTGCATTAATACGATTCCTCATCCCGTTGTGACCGCCAGTGTCATTGCGAAAATGCCCGCACACACATTAATTATTGATTTAGCTTCAAAACCGGGCGGTACCGACTTTCGCTATGCTGAAAAAAGAGGCATTCAAGCATTATTAGCGCCAGGGCTTCCTGGCATTGTCGCCCCGAAAACGGCGGGGCAAATTGTCGCGAATGTATTGTCGCAACTTCTTTCTGCAGATTTGAAAAAACGAAAGGAGAATAAAAAATGAACGTACAAGGAAAGCGGATTGGCTTCGGCTTAACAGGCTCACATTGCACATATGAGGCGGTGATGCCGGAGATTGAAAAATTAATTGCTAAAGGGGCGGACGTCATACCGATCGTTTCGTATACGGTGCAGTCGACAAACACGCGGTTTGGCAAAGGGGAAGAATGGGTGAAAAAGCTTGAAGAGATGACAGGCCATCAAGTCATTGATACAATTGTAAAGGCGGAACCATTAGGACCGAAATTACCGCTTGATTGTATGGTCATTGCACCGTTAACGGGAAATTCGATGAGCAAATTAGCGAATGCGATGACAGATTCCCCTGTATTAATGGCCGCGAAAGCGACGATGCGCAATCATCGTCCAGTTGTTGTTGGCATTTCGACAAACGACGCGCTCGGTTTAAACGGGGTAAATTTAATGCGATTAATGGCCGCGAAAAATATTTACTTTATTCCGTTCGGTCAAGACGATCCATTTAAAAAGCCAAATTCGATGGTCGCTCATATGCCATTGTTGCTTGATACGGTAGAAGCCGCGCTAGAAGGTCGGCAAATTCAACCGGTCATCGTTGAATATCGCCGTTCATAAATAAACAGTTGAAAGAAAATTTATAAAAAACGTCTCTCCTTTATGAATGAATGTGCTAAAATAAATGATATTAAAATTGTCTATGAGTTGGAAGGAGAAGGAGAAATGGAGCAAAAAGGATTGCATGTCGCAGTTGTCGGTGCAACGGGAGCTGTCGGACAACAAATGATTCAAACGTTAGAAAAAAGAAATTTCCCGATTGCTAAACTATCTTTACTTTCATCGGAACGTTCAGCAGGGAAAAAAGTCATGTTTAAAGGTGAAGAAATTGAAGTGCAAGCAGCAAAGCCAGAAAGCTTTGAAGGGGTGCATATCGCGCTATTTAGCGCAGGGGGAGCAGTATCTAAACAGCTTGCTCCGGAAGCGGTGAAACGCGGAGCGATTGTTGTTGATAATACGAGCGCGTTTCGTATGGACGAAAACGTCCCGCTCGTTGTTCCTGAAGTGAATGAAGCAGATTTACATGAGCATAACGGAATTATCGCAAATCCAAACTGCTCAACGATTCAAATGGTCGTTGCGCTTGAACCGATTCGTCAAGCGTTCGGATTAAAGCGCGTCATCGTCTCAACATACCAAGCGGTGTCGGGAGCAGGAGCGCAAGCGGTAGAAGAGTTAAAAACACAAACGGCGAACATGTTGAATGGTGAGGAAGTCACACCGGAAATTTTACCGGTTAAATCGGATCGTAAACATTATCCGATCGCATTTAACGCCATTCCGCAAATCGATAAGTTTCAAGATAACGGATTTACATTTGAAGAAATGAAAATGATTAATGAAACAAAAAAAATTATGCATATGCCTCATTTAGAAGTAGCAGCAACATGCGTGCGCATTCCGGTCATGACGGGACATTCTGAATCTGTGTATATTGAAATCGAGCAAGAGGGCGTAACGGTTGACGAGTTGAAAGCATTATTAAAAGAAGCGCCTGGCGTCGTATTGCAAGATGATCCGAGCGAACAGCTATATCCGATGCCGCTATATGCAACGGGACAAAACGATGTATTTGTCGGCCGCATTCGTAAAGATTTAAATCGCGACACAGGGTTCCATTTATGGATCGTTTCTGATAACTTGTTAAAGGGAGCGGCGTGGAACTCTGTTCAAATCGCTGAAAGTCTTTTAAAATTAGGGCTTGTAAAAGCGTAAAATCATCATCGAGGTGTTGACGTTGAAAATAATCGTTCAAAAGTTTGGCGGCACGTCCGTTCGAGATGAACACGGCCGAAATTTAGCGCGCAAACATATTGAAAAAGCGCTGCAAGACGGTTATAAAGTGGTTGTCGTCGTTTCAGCCATGGGGCGAAAAGGAGATCCGTATGCAACGGATACGCTCCTTAGCCTCATTGATGGGGCGAATGCGCATGTGACAAACCGTGAAAAAGATTTGTTGATGGCGTGTGGGGAAATTATTTCAAGCGTCGTGTTTACAAACATGTTGAATAAGTGTGGGATAAAAGCGACAGCCTTTACCGGAGGGCAAGCAGGCTTTCGTACGAACAACGATCATACGAACGCCAAAATTATTGATATGCGTTGCGATCGTTTGTTGCGTGCTTTAAAAGAGAACGATGTTGTCGTTGTTGCAGGCTTTCAAGGTGTCGCTGAAAACGGAGATGTGACAACGATTGGGCGCGGAGGAAGCGACACGTCTGCGGCTGCGCTCGGTGCCGCACTCGGTGCGGAATGGATCGACATTTTTACCGATGTGGAAGGCGTGATGACTGCAGACCCGCGCATTGTAGAAAACGCACGACCGCTTGATGTCGTCACATATACAGAAATTTGCAATATGGCGTATCAAGGAGCGAAAGTGATCCATCCACGTGCCGTCGAGATTGCGATGCAAGCAAAAGTACCGATTCGCATTCGCTCCACGTATTCGGATGCGCCAGGGACGCTTGTCACATCGATTGCGAAAAAAGGAAGCGATGTAAAAGAGCGATTAGTGACAGGAATTGCCCATGTTTCAAATATTACGCAAATTAAAGTGCCAGCAAAAGAGGGACATTACGATTTACAAGCAGAAGTATTTAAAGCGATGGCGAATGAAGGAATTAGTGTCGACTTCATTAACATTTCGCCAAATGGTGTCGTATATACGGTATCGAGTGACGTGGCAGATCGAGCGATTGCTACGTTAAAAAGGCTCGGTTATGAACCGACCGTCACGCGCGGTTGCGCAAAAGTGTCGACTGTTGGTGCGGGGATCGCTGGCGTCCCGGGTGTGACAGCAAAAATTGTTACAGCATTATCGGAGCGTGGCATTCAAATTTTGCAATCGGCTGATAGCCATACAACGATTTGGGTGCTAGTGAAGGAAGAACATTTAAAAGAGGCGGTCAATGCATTGCATGATGCGTTTCAACTTGCGGAACAGAAACAATACGACTTGAGTTAGGAGTGAAAAATTGTGGTTCAATTTGGTCAAATTGCCACAGCGATGGTCACCCCTTTTGACAATAAAGGGAATATCGATTTTGCGAAAACGACGCAATTAGTGAACTATTTAATTGAAAACGGAACGGATTCTCTTGTTGTCGCTGGAACGACTGGAGAATCTCCGACGTTAACGACGGAAGAAAAATTGGCGCTTTTTCGCCACGTGGTCGAAGTCGTTAACGGACGTGTACCAGTCATTGCTGGAACGGGAAGCAATAATACCCGCGCATCGATTGAATTGACGAAAAAGGCAGAAGAAATAGGTGTCGATGCAGTTATGATCGTCGCACCTTATTACAATAAGCCAAATCAAGAAGGAATTTATCAACATTATAAAGCCATTGCAGAGAGTACGTCGTTGCCTGTGATGGTGTATAACATTCCGGGACGGGCGGTTGTAAATATTTCTGTTGAAACGATTGTGCGTCTGTCACAAATTCCGAACGTTGTCGCTGTGAAAGATGCAAGCGGCAACTTAGACGCGATGACAGAAATTATCGCAAAAACGCGCGATGATTTTATGTTGTATAGCGGAGATGACGGATTGACACTTCCTGTATTATCTATTGGCGGAAGCGGTGTCGTTTCCGTTGCCTCGCATATTATTGGAAACGAAATGAAGGAAA
>OFGS01000142.1_pt1 | contig 19278 bp, 23 predicted proteins | sample 1521851 | NCBI WGS metagenome assembly OFGS01 (sample SAMEA3142070, study PRJEB24117) | hot springs metagenome
AAAATCGTGATAAGGCTAATAAATATAAAGGTCAAAATGGCTGGTAATTAAAGAAAAGGGTAGACTTATTGTGATAATTGCGGAGGACTTGGCGAAGTCTAAGCAGAATTTTAAAATAAATTTGCATAAAGGAGGAAAAAGAAATTATGGGACCAAAGGATTATGACCGTACTACTCAAAATGAATCTGATGGACAAGTATTTTATGGTTATGATGATAAAGAAACTGGTACAACTGATTGGTACACAGAAGATGGCATTTTGGATTCGACAACGCCTACCCCATCTGATGATGAATGGTAATTAAAGTGCAATAGGTCAATAAAATTGACCCATTGCTTTTTTTATTTGTAGATATTCGTTCCAGTCTTTGCAGGTCGGAGGAAATAACGCTTTTGCGTTTATTTTCGCCTGTACATCTTTTACAAATGCTTTTCCCGCTTCATCATTATCAACGCATAAAAACACGTCTGTAAGCCTTTCTGAACTCTCTAAAAAGCTTTCTAAGACTTTTATCTTTAAACCAGCCATCGAAACGAGTAAGGCGGCTTTTAAACCTTTATTTAAGCTCCAAAAATACAATAGGGCTATGGCACTTTCAAAGGCGTATAGAACTCTTGATTACCCCCTTATGAACAAGATCAATGATCTTCTCTCGTGCTTTTGGAACAGGCAACCCCACCTTATAACAATCGATGTCTATACCAATATTGCGGATTTGTTTCAGCTTATTTGTTTTTCGACTGCCGTACTCAAAAGCATTTAAACTCAAATATATAATATATCTTCCAAACCTATTTTTGAGGTTCTAATTAATCCTTGCAAATCATTCAAACCATAGAAACGATGTTTTTTATCTAACAAAGAAAATGTACATATAAAGCCTGTTTTTTTCGTTTCAGACAAAAAACAATCATACCAATTTATGTTCTCCCCTTTTGAAAAACAAAGAAAACCACCCGAAAGGGTGGTATCGGTAAGAGTTATTTCAAACGCACCAGGACACCTTCTATACTTCTGTCTTTCCCTAACGCAACGATATAATAATCTTGTCCATTGTGCTCCAATCGGGATGGGTAGAAACACTCCTCTTCCGCATCAAAATACTCCAGATAGGTTCCTGCCGATAGTTCAATCCCTTGGACAGCATAACGCCCATTTTCCAGCTTTTCTAACAATCCTTCTGCTTTCACTTTTTTAGACATCTTATCCAACAAAAGAGAAACCTCGCAAAGCTTGTCATACACTTGATACAAAACGGAATGCTGATAGCGTTCCTCCCCTTTTAAAGAAGAACGAGAAGTGGTACTCTCCATTTGTTCAAACTGACGAACAAAACGTGAGACCTCCCCCTCTAAAGAAGAAACGGAACGCAGTAAACGATGAAAGTCTTGAGACATAAAAAAACCTCCCCCAATAATAAGTAGCAAAGACTACACCAACTAAAATTAGATATATAGCTATCATACACAAAAGACCACTTCTCTATCATAAAAAACTGCTAAATCGTCCGCATAAGTACATCCCATATAAGCTGAAAAAAAATGTCGCACTAAATTATGGAAATATTTCTGACCTGGTAGCAGTTGATTTATTTAACGTTGCCCGTTTGGCTTCTTCTCTTGACATTCCAGCCAACAACCAATAGTTTCGATACAAATATGTTCGTACATTCAAAAACCTATTAACTATTAAATCAATATTCTCTAAAAAAAGTAGACGGAAATGATATATAATAATACATTGAATGTACGATTTCGTATATTTTGAGGTGGAAATATGACAAAAGAAAAGAACGTACAACCGATACGTTCGTTGGAAAAAATTCAAAGAATGAAAGATGCCTTGATTCGTTATTGCTCCTATAGAGACTACTTTTTATTTGTATTTGGTATCAATACAGGATTGAGAATTTCCGATATTCTCCCTCTTCAAGTCAAGGACATACGAGGCAAAACCCATATTCGTATTAAAGAGAAAAAAACAGGTAAGCTCCGCACCATCTATGTGAATGAGTATTTACGTGAAGAAATAGACAAGTATACAGCTTCTATGAAGCCAGAGGACCTTCTATTTCCTTCGAGAAAAGGCAATAGTCATATTACCCCTACACAGGCCTATCGAACGCTCCAGAAGGCCGCAGAGATGGCAGGAATTGAGAATACAGGGACAAGAAGTCTTAGAAAGACATTTGGATATCATCACTACAAAAAACACAAAGATTTAGCTGTCTTACAAGAAATTTTTTCTCATTCATCTCCGATTATTACAAAAAGGTATATTGGGATTACACAAGATGAAATTGAAGACACTTTGAAAGATTTTAGTCTGTGACAACGGAGGTTTAACATAATGCTCAAAATAGCAGAACGTGGTCGAGGAAAATTCAAACCCGCACCAAACTATGACATCAATGAGGTTAGAAATATTCTTTTGAAAAAGATTGCAGAAGAAATGCAATTAGATATAGATGAACCTGATACTTACAGTTTCAAAGACTTGCACTACAAAGACAACAAAGCAAACATAGTTTCCTTGTTCTGCGGGGCTGGAGGATTGGATTTAGGTGTAGAATTAGCAGGAATTGACTGTGTGTTGGGTGAAGAAACAACAGATGAGGCTCTCAAAAACAGAGAACACTTTAATTCCATTAGAGAAAAGGGAATTTTTCATCATGTATACTCTAATGACTTTTTTAAAGAGGCATTAGAGACGTACAAAATGAACTTTCTTGACACAGTGTACATTCATAATTGCGACATAAAAAAAGTTAAAAAATTCCCAAAGGGAGATTTGGTTCTCGGGGGATTCCCTTGTCCTGGATTTAGTGAGGCTGGCCCTCGCTTGGTCGATGACCCAAGAAACTTTCTCTATGTTCATTTCATACGCTGTCTAATACAAGTTCAACCAAAATTCTTTATTGCCGAAAACGTGAAAGGTATGTTGACGTTGGGTAAGGGAGAAGTGTTTCGTCAAATCAAACAGGATTTTGAGGCCGCAGGTTATCATGTCTACCATAAACTCGTTAATGCAAGAGATTATGGTGTCCCGCAAATTCGTGAGAGGGTATTTTTAGTAGGGGTTCGTGAAGATATAGACTTTATATACGAATTTCCTGAACCTACGCATGGGGAAGGTTTATTTCTAAAACCTTATGTTACCTTAAGAGAGGCAATCGGTGACTTGGAAGAAAATCCTGGAGATTACTATACTGGCTCATACTCTACCATTTATATGAGTCGAAATCGAAAAAAGAGTTGGGATGAACAGAGCTTTACCATTCAAGCATCTGGTAGACAAGCACCTATCCATCCAGCTGGTTTACCTATGAAAAAGGTCGGTAAGGATAAATGGATTTTCCCAGATGGAGAAGAAAACAATCGTAGATTATCTGTAAAAGAGATTGCTCGTATTCAAACATTCCCAGATTGGTATCAATTTAGCGATGGTGGAAACGTAGGAATATCCAAAAATGGGAGATTAGATAAAATCTATAAACAAATCGGAAACGCAGTTCCAGTACAATTAGCAAGAGCAATAGCCAGACCTATTGCACAATGGTTCTACGAAAATGAATACAAAGGAGAATAATTTATGGGACAATATTTACCTCCAACTAACGTTCTAATCGCTTTAAACAATATTCTAAATCGAAAGCAAAATACGATGCCAACAGTTGTTGACCATAAAAACAATAACAGAGTAAACAGTGCTGGAGACCTGTTAGAGTATTATGTAAAAGATGCTTTTTGTGGTAAAAGTGCTAGTTTAGAAATGACAGACGAGAAATTAAAGGAATATCAAAAGGTATTCAGCTACCTCGGCAACTCCAATAATCCACCTGATTTTATCGTTAGACATGGAGTAGCAGTTGAAGTTAAAAAGATTGAGGGTAAAAGCCCTAACGGAATTGCTTTAAACAGTTCCTTTCCAAAAGATTATCTACATCATGATGACATAAGAATTAAAAAAGAATGTCGGGACTGCGAAAATGAATATGGCGGTTGGACCAAAAAAGATATGATTTATGCTGTTGGAAATGTCGAAAAAAATCATCTACACAGCCTTTGGTTCGTATATGGGGATTGTTATGCCGCTGACAAATCAACTTACGAAAGAATTGCTACTACCATAAAAGATGGAGTTTCAGCAATACCTGGAGTAGAATTTGGAGAAACAAAGGAGTTGGGTCGAGTAAATCGAGTTGACCCTTTAGGTATTACTTATCTTAGAATAAGAGGTATGTGGGGGATAGAACACCCTTCTGCAGTATATAGAACCTTTATAAATCCTGATAACACTAAAACTAACATTTATGTACTAATGAAAAAAGAAACTTACGAAAAAATCAATGATAAACCTGATTTCCAGCAATTTATTGATCAAGACATTCTAAAAATTCAAGAAGTCCAAATCCCTAATCCAAATAATCCAGCGAAAAATTTAGATGCAATTTTATATTCAGCAAGTTTCTGAACACACAAAGTAAATAACGAATTGATTAACAATAAACGTCAAATAGCCCCCTTTTTTGAGAACGAGGCTTAAGATATTATTGACCCAATTGATCAAAAGCCCCCTAAGAAGTGCCGAGAAATTTCCGTACTGGCTAAACTTATTGGAAAAACAAAAATCTCGGAAACCTCGCGGTTTCCGCTGTTTTTTAATCAAGGGAGATCGGGGTAATTTCCTTCATGATTTTCGGTTAAATTCTGGAAAGTATTTTTTAGGGGAGTCAGTTGAAGCAGGGACTAGTGGTGCTAGTTGAACGCTAACGCTCAACTAGCCCGAGTGTTACAAGCGAATACACAATATGCCATCTAGTGCCAATTCAGACCCTGAAATCTATGGAGGGGGTGCAAAATTTTCAGGGGGGGATCGGTGAAGGGAAAAGTGTAACATGGTGTGTCAGCTAAAACCGCAATTAATTGTATAGGTCGTCCTCTTTTTTTCTTTGCTATGTTTCGCCTATCAAAAATTGATAAGCAGAACACCGCCTATCAAAAATTGATACCTCCCCCTATCAAAATTTGACTTGCTACGGGAATTATCCTTTCTGCTCACCCTTCGGGTGTCCTCGGGCGTCTGAATTCGCACGAATGTTTGCCATACGATACTGATCGACAAGTACGGAGAACACCGTTCCAATTACTTTACGTTTCTGTTTAAGCCATTTCTCACATGATTCCTATGGGCGGTGTTTCTGACTTTTACGAGATGGAGTCCAAAAGGCAATTTGGTACGCTTTATACAACTTTTTTTTGCAATTCGCTACTGATGAATTGTTTGACACGTACATTCTTTGTACTCTCTATTTCCTCTATGAACACCTACCTTAAATGATCAAGTACAACTTGTGGTGAAGAGCCAATAAATTATGTAATACTAAATTAGTGTTTAGTATTGACTAAATACTAATTTAGTACTAAACTCAAGATAAGATTTCATTTTATTAACAAGGGCGTGAAAATATGAGTAAAAATGTTAACTTTTTAATAGATGAGGATGTATATGAGAAATTTTGTCTTGCTATGAACATCTCTAAGGATTCTGAAAAAGAAGCTATTGAAATGTGTATGAGATGGTATATTGCTAAGACTTTTGAAAAGGCCTCTCACGAATACAACCCTAAAACAATATCCAAAAAAACTAAGGAAACAAATAAAGATTATTATGGGAAGGCTATTCAGCGTATTCCTGTGTGGGCATTAAAGACAGAACAGTATAATCATAAAATTATAAAAGCTTACTTTACTGCAGTTGATATTGCTGGTAAAGCCACGATTTCAATGATGGAACGTCTATGCAGTGATAAGGAACACCCAGAGTTATATGTGCCTACCTTTAAAAATAATTATTCACAAATGAAAATAGATGGAGCTAAAAGTCATGGTAAAGTATTTGAGGATGATGGAGAGAATGTTTGGATTTGGAGTGAAGTAGAAGATATTCTGATGAAGTATAAATCGAGTTTTTACAAGTGAAATCGGAGAAAGCCCATGCAGGGTGTAGCCCGTCTTTAGACATGGGATGAACCGATTACTTTGACGTAGTCAAAGATGGTATAATACTCTTATAGAGAAGAAAAATCCAACGTCTTGAATCGGGCGCACAGGGCGATAAGCACCAGTGAGGTGTTTGCCCATGAAAGTCTTGTGGAACAAGAGTGAGTTCTGCACGCAGGTGTACGAGAAACCCTTTTGTACACAAGAATCCCGTGGCTTTAGCCATCGGGAGATTCAGATGCAAATACTACAAGAACGAAGGATGAGCAAAAGCCCTTCTCATACGAGAGGGGCTTTAGTCTTCCCATACTTCATTCATCAATTCCTCAATTTCTCTTTGAAGTTTTTCAGTTTCTTTTTTATCAACCTTCACCTCAATGATGACAACATCTCCCACCTCAGCCTCTTTTGGAAAGATGGACTTCGGAAAATCTTGAGTTTTTCTATCGATCTCAACTACTGCAATATCGCCTTCAAAACGATCAATAATTCCTTTTAATTTTTTCATCCTCTCATCATCCTTTTTTCTCCGTTTTTATTGATATTTTCGTTCCATCACTCGAGACAACAATCGAGCCATGTTTATCTGTACGATACACAGTTGCTTTTACGTTTTTCAGACGGTTTAAAACCTCGTTTGTCGGATGTTTGTATGAATTCTTTGCTCCTACGCTAATAACAGCGTATTTAGGTTGAACTGCCTTCAAAAACGCATCAGTAGTTGTTTCTTTAGCTCCGTGATGACCTACTTTTAATACATCCACTTTGGATAGAATTTTTTTAGCTAGCATATCTTTTTCGGATTGCGATTCAGCGTCACCAGTGAACAAGAAGTTTGTTTTGTTGTAATTAATATGAAGAACTGCGCTCCAATTGTTTAAATCGCTTGTTTTATATTCCTTAACAGGACCAATAAATTTTGCTTTTATGCTTTTGTCTTTTAAAGGCAAAGCAACATCAAGTTTAGCCGTTTTGATTGTTAGTTTTTCCTTTTTCACGGCAGTAAGAAAATCTTTATAGGCTTGTGTTGTGTGTGAAACTTTCGGAGCATAGACACTTTCTACCTTGAAAGCGTAAAGAACTTCGTCTAATCCTCCGATGTGATCGGCATCTGGGTGTGTTGCGATCATTACTTCAATATCATCCACTTTCTGTTTTTTTAGATAAGCAACCACATCGCTACCGTCCTTGTTACCGCCGTCAATCAGAATGTCCTCACCGTTAGGAGTTTTAATGTAAATACTATCCCCTTGTCCCACATCGATAAAGTGAACAGACAGTGTTTTGGTGGCGGCATTGGATATTGAATTGGTTGGAACGAGCATAAAAATAAAAGTCACAACGATAGAAAGCACAGCTTTTAATTGCCTCATAGAAATTCCTCCCCCTTTTTAATGCAAATTATATATATATTTACCTTGAGAGAGAAGGAAGAAATGACTTGATGAAGTATTTATTTTTCGAAATCTTTCTGATGTTGTATTATTTTAACAAAAAAAAGAGGAAGGGGGATTTTTGTGGAGTTGTCTATGTTGGAGATTGATATTGAGGTAACAAAAAAAATTCATCACGAAGAAATTTACGATGTAATCGTTAGGGCGAAAAAAGAGTTGTTGGATATGGAGGTAGGAGAGGAGCGGTTGGTTGAATTAAATGATGTAGGCTTATTTGTCAAACGAACAGAAAAAGGATTATATGTTTATAAATGTTTAGAGTTGATTTAGTGTTTTGCTGTTGAGTTTTGTGGTGAAATGGTTATTGTTCGAACAATTAAGAACACGAATAGCGAACGCAGTTACTTACAAATTAGTCGCTATTTGAAGGCTTCTTTGTGGAAATCCGCTCACATTTGGTTACGAAAAATCGAAGGAAACAGCGTCCCATAAAGGTTTGCCAGTCGTTGTTGCACAAGTCATAGGTTATAGTAAAAAAAATGGATGTCTACTACCCTCGTTTAGGTGTTTTCGTTTTTTCTCTAAAGTCCAGAAAAAAAATAAAACTGAAAATTCAGACATCATTTATGTGACGGTAGTGCCAAATAACATAAAATTAGTATTTCCTTACGAAAAGACAATAAAAGTCCTTTTGTCTCGACAGATGTCCGAATGAAAAGACAATAGTAATACAAAACATAGGAAATGACCAACAAAAAATAGCAACGCAAAGACAAAGAGAAAAGCAGGACATCTAATGTCGCGACAGTTTGAGGACGAAGAAAGGATGAGGAGACGACATGTGTCCCCTATTGTGGATGCATGTCGTCAAGTTGTCCGTGTGCCAATCAATGATATGGGGATTAAAATTTTAAAGTAGACGCCACATATTTTTGTTTACATGAGGTCTATTATACGTTGTACAGAAACGTATATAGATGGGGAATTAGACAGGAATATCGTGCTATAATGTTGAGTGCAAAAAGTGAGCGGTCAACCATTTGGAAGGTTAACCGCATACCAGAACGAATTTTTTTGCTTGATGCCTTGACATCATATTTTGAATGTCTTGTTTAGTGAATAGTTCGGATACGACTTTTTTAAATGTGATGACGTCGTAGTCTGCAATGGTGACGTGTGCCTCATGAAGGTGGGACACGTCTTTTTCTTTATTCACTAAACGAACTTCGTATATGTTAGGCATTTTCTTATACGTCCCTTCTTGTGTTGCATTTCTGCGGTGTATTATTAGCAGCTCTGATTCAACGAATGAATTGATTGCGCTTATAAGGTGCTCTCGTTTTTTTATACCTGTTAATTTGGTCATTTGTGCGTATGTCATATAGAACTTTCCATCTTTGTTAGCGTATCGCTTACTATGACCAGTGATTGCAAATAATAACGCTTTTTGATTCGGAGTATATTGTTTTCCTTTTTCATTCTTTGCAGTCAAGATAGTTCGCAGTTCTTCGATCGTGAACATAATTTCTTGTTTTTTGAGAGAAAAGGAATAATCGTATTTGAACACCTTTCTAACGATTTCCTTCGTGATTTCTACTGCTTTTTCTTTGGGTGTGTCCATCATTGATTGCGGCTGGCGTTGAATCCATTCGCACATAATGTCGGTAACTTGTTGCTTGTCCATTCCGTATTGCGACTTGAAAAAGATAGATAACATTAACGTGTAGTGGTGTCGTGTTCCTTTAACGGTCAGCCCTTCTTCATATAGCCGTATGAAATGGTCGTGCGTCACTTCTTCGTCTTGGAACAGTTCGTATATGTCTAGCGATTGCACTCGTGACATGATTTCTCGGGAACGTTCCAGCACTTCTTCGTCCGTCATGTATTCAATATCTTCCCGCATAGCTGGAATGATTTCATTTAGAAAATAATCGCTGTCCAACGGTGAAATAGATAATACATATTCCAGCGGCATTTCTTCGTCTAAATTGTGTGGATTGAGAAAATAACACCGTTTCCCCGTTTTCTTATGAATTCCTAACGGTAATTTTACGCCCTGCTTATCGGTCGGACGTTGTTCTATTTTATGTTTTAGATGATATAGCCCCGCCTTTTGTAGTGCGAACTCATAAAATTCGGTCACGATTTCCAAGGGCACGGGTGTAGAAAAGAAAATGTCTAAATGAATACCTTTGTTACCACTAGATGACGCATATATTTTGTCGTATGGAATGTTTAAGTCAAAGATGAGTGTTTCACGCAAGCGGTAGTAATATTTCTTGACTGCGTCATAGTCGCCTTCAAAATCGAAGTCGAACGTTAGGAACTTCGTTTCTTTGTAGCAAAAGACACCGTATGTGTTCTTCCCTTCGATATGTTCCTTAATCATTGAATCAACAAGTGGGCGACCATTCGTGTACGACCGTTTTCCCTTGTAACAATGAGAATAACCGTTTTCCGTTTGAATGAGATATTTGTTACGTCTAGTAATGTATAAATCACTCAACGCAGAAATCAGGCGTTGCATGAGAAGGGGATTTTCCTTTGTAACTGCTGCCCGTGTCAACCATAATCACTTCCTTTTCTTTCTGTTCTATTTTCTTTTTGAGCCACAGTATGTCTCCAGTCATTTAACAATGATTTTATTGTTGGATCGATCATATTTATTACGAAAATTAAATGGCATAAATAAAAAGAACACGAACCACATTAAATCAGTCCGTGTTCCTTCGCTTTTCGGTACAACGTTCCTCGTCCGATTCCCGTTATCTCTAATATTTGTTTGACCGTATATCCGTTTTCATCACGTTTGGCAAATAATTCTAAAGCATGTTGTAATTTCGGATTTTTTTCGGTGTACTTCGTTGGTCTGCCTTTATATACGCCCCGCTTTTTCGCTTCAGCAATACCGACTTTTTGACGTTCCAACATGAGTTCCCGTTCAAATTCAGCGAATCCGCTTAACATCGTAATCATCAATTTACCGATTGCCGTCGTTGTGTCTATTGTGTCACCGCCCATATTTAGGACGACAAGCCCCACGCCTTTTTCTTTTAGTTCATCAATCGTATTTAACATGTGTTTCGTGCTTCTAAAAAGGCGGTCTAATTTCGTAATTACAATTTTGTCGCCTGCTCGGACGGTATTTAATAACTTCTTTAATTCCTTGCGTTCAGCGGTCGCCCCGCTCACTTTTTCCTTAAAAATTTTATCGCAACCGTATGCCTTTAGTTCGTTTATTTGACCTTGCAAATTTTGATGTTCAGTAGATGTTCTTGCATATCCGTAAATAGCCATTATGTATCATTCCTTCTCACTATTTTGGTACATGTAAATGGTACATAGTAAACTGCAGTACGTCAATAGTTTGATAATGTACCATATGACCACGGTTAAATGGGACGTTATGCCCCCTTTAAGTTGTACGGAGTGCCGCCCATTTCTGCGTATCAGCTGGCGTTTACACGAATACGGGAAAACATTGATATATCGCTATTTGAAACGATATGGAATTTAAAATATGTAAACCGTTGGAAATATGGATTCCACTTCACCTATGATTCGTCTAATATTCACCTTAACTTCGTAATAGCTTCACATTCCCGTGCGGTATGATTCACATATGATTCGTGAATAGTTCATGCACGATTCACATGCAATACATCCTAACTTCACTAACGATTCACCTTGCGTTCACACATCGCTAGAACGAATCGAACGATAGATAATACATGAAAGTGGTTTCTCGATTCGTCAGAGAACGTTTTACAAGCACAGAAAAACGTCAATTTACAAGAAGGGGCATATGACGGGACACCCCATGTTCAGCGGTGCGACAAGTGCTTTGAAAACATATACAACTATCTCGATGGCAATAAATGATGATATAATGAAGGTGAAATAAACGTGAATCGTATGTGAAGCAAATATGAAGTAAACGTGAAAGAGAGGTGAAACGACTATGCAAATGCCCGAAACGGACACACCACTAGAAATAATTTCGGACATTTTGGCACGAGTGAATGACGGCACAAAAACCGCAGTTCTTTGTAAAGATGTTGGCGTTGGCGAAAAGAGATTACGGGAAGGCCTAAAAAATGCTGGCTATGAATATTCGCAAAGAACGAAACGATGGGAATATGTAGGCACATCACCAGAACCGCTAGAACGGTCTATTTTCGATTTCATTCCGAACGCAAGGGAAATAAATAAAACGGCTGAAAAAGGCAATATGAAAGCGACGAGCGGTGATAAAACGCCAAGTAAACCGAACAACAACGTTAATAGCAGCGGTGTTTTTTCCGCTGAAGAAATAGCGATATTAAAAGAAATGGTTGCGAACTACAAAGGGCGTTCCAGCACGCCCGCAAACGACACAAAACCGCTTCATGAACGAATAATGTCGCTGGATACATCAGAACCCCGTAAACGAAAAACAATCATCATACGGGATTCAATAGCGAAACAATTAGATAATTTTGCGGAACAGACACGATTCAATAAATCCGATATTATCGAATTGGCAATATTGGATTTTATTAGAAAATATGAGAAGGGGGGCGGACAATGAAGGAATTTGGAAAGGAAATCGCAACAACGTATAAAGCAGGAACGATAGAAATGGTTAAATCAATGATTAAGCGTGAATTATCACAAGGGGGATTATAGTTGATAAAAAGACCGCTTATTTTCGTTTATAAGGCGTTTTAAACGGGCGGGGAATGGGTTTAATATTAGGACAAACAAAAAAAACGCGTTGACGGGCATTTCAAGCGCCTTGAAACACGTTTAATTCCACTGTAAAGGAGAAGAAGAAACATGGATAATCGGCAGGCATTAGGATATATGTTGTTGGCTTGTCAACGATTGGGCTACAACAAGGAACAAGCCCGCGAATTATTTGGTGAGATGTATTACCTTTTCGATATTTACACGGAAGAAGAAGCGGAAGAAAAGGGATTTCATTGGTATCATTCGTTAGAGGACGAGAAATAAAAAATAAACGCTAATTTCAACCTATAGTGCTTTTTTGGGTCTTTCTATTCGGACAAGCAAAAACACCTGTAAACGTCTCTTAAATGCGTCTGGCGAGGTATTTTATCTCGCTATTTTTTTGTTTTATGTTCCGAAACAGAACATTTTTTGTTTTGTTCCTTTTTGGAACATTTCTAAACGAGCAGATGTAAAAAAAGGGACATAACAACTTTTTTTTTTTACATGCAACACAGAGAGCGAAAATGACCATTGAAAAGAGTGACGGCTTCGCGGATGGAGCATTTTACACCTTGATCGCTCCAAATCTCCAAAGATCTTTATTGGCAACAGATTGTAACAAATCTTTTCTCCATCTATCCTAACGTCCGTAAATGTTACAACGCACGGCATTTCCGTTCCTACTCTAGAGATGTTACACTCAATCCACTACAATCGCTTTTCCACGTCTTTGGTACTTTCAATTTTGTCGTTGTTACATAGCCAACAACTTCAACAATGATAACGATTTTTAACTCAAAACTGTTCCCTTTTGCAATGTCTACTCCCATCCCCATCATGATAAATCATTTATTGTTTCCAAAGTTTGGATATTTACCATAAGTTTTAGGTTTATGAAATTTATTTAAGAACACAACGTAATGAGATAAGATAATATAAAAACAAATTGGTTGATAGGTTCATAGATATGGAGATCGTCGAACCCATCTAATAAAAGAAAATACAAATGATGAAAGATCATCTTATTGTCATAGTGATTAATACCACTTCGAGAATTAACGATATCGGAGACGTTCGTTGAATCATTTGAATGTTGATATGACAACCGCTACATAGGAATGGACGGAGGTTATATCGACGAGATTACTAACAAATTTATGCCATAAGGAGGATCAAAAGTTGATATGTCTTCCTACAAAGAATTAATAAAAATAACCACTGAATGTTCGATAAACAACAGTTTTGACGAAATTTCGTTCCAAGAAGAATTAGTAAAACTAGTTGCTGAATATGCAACAGGTCATATTGAAAAGAGAGATATGATTTTGGATTTTTCAGAGGGCTTGAAGAAGTTGTACTTTCCTATTGTGGTGGAAAAAATAAAAAAAATGATAAGAGAAAATGTTGAACAAAAAATTTACGAAATCATTTACAACCTAGAAAACAATAACGATAGCGAAAAAGACCGTTTAGAAACAACTTTACAGATTATTTACGGTTTTGGATACTTATCATTATATTGCGCAGCTCGAGCTGTAACTGAATCTAAAGACATTCCAGGTTACAAAAGAGCTGTTGAACGATCAATTGAATTTATAGAAGAATTGGTAAAAAAAGTTAAAGAAGAAACGGGTTGCCTAGATAATACGGCGTACCAACTTGCTTTACAATTAACAAGTGAGACGTACGAAAGGCTGCATGAAATTTACCATATTGTCGAGACAGACAAATTTCAAAAACTTATCCAAAACCAAACTTTTAGATCAATAGATATTTTAGAAAAACTAGAAAACGAAAAAGATGAAAAAAAACGCAAAAGTTACTATCAACAATTGGATAATTTACAAAGTGAGATTAGAGAAAAAGCTGAAGCATATATTAGTCAAATTTATCTTTTCAAAGATGCTCGACATGTTGCTGCTGCTATTACTGAAAAGATTTATGGTAATGAGAAGCAAGAAAACATAGCCGACACCGCTAAAGAAATGGAAAGAGAAATTGTCCGAGTTAAGCGGACGTTTTACCCATCGCAATTCATTATGCCGATAACAAAGGTCAATAACAAACTGTTCGAAGGCTCTTTGACGTCTGACGCAGTTAGCCTTGTTGCCACAGAAAAAAATGGGAGTAAAAAAGAATTAACTGTGAAAGTAGCTATTGATTTCGATAACTTAGAAGGTGTCAGATTCAGTCGAGAACTTGAGCCTTTTGATCGTATTGTTCATGATGCAGTTGTTTCTCTCTATGAGTCGGGAAATAAGTGTTTTTCTCTGCTTATGGTGTATCGGGCAATGACAGCTAATCCAAAGGCGAAGCTAACACAAAAACAGTTCAAAGAAATATCGCAAAGCCTTAACAAATTGTCTTCTGTGCGCATTGAGATAGACGCAACGGATGAAGCAAAAGCATATAGGATGGACAAGGTTATTTTCAAAGGGAATTTGTTATACACGAAATCGGTTTATGTAGAACATAAAGGTAAGGTGGAAGAATGGTTCGAGTTATTGGATCGCCCTATCTTGCTAGAATATGCCGAGCGAAAAAATCAGATAGACCGCGTAGACATTAGAATGCTCGCAACAGACACGAACAAAAACAAAGAAACGTTGATTTTACAAGATTACTTGTTAAGACGTATTCGCATGATGAAAAGGTCGAGTATTAGCCGAAATATTAGATATGACGCTATCTATAAACAATTTGGTATTGAACTTTTGGAAGGAACAGAAGCAAGAAAAAAGAAAGCTAAAATTCGCGAAACAACAAAAAAAATATTAGATTTTTGGAAATCTAGTGGAGAAATAAAGAGTTACGAAGAAAACAAAGGGAAAAATAAGGTCGCATTGAGCATAAAAATAGAAATTTAATGAGTTATCACCAAGGGGAAAAAGTGGGTACACCAAGGGGAAAAAGTGGGTACACCAAGGGGAAAAAGTGGGTACACCAAGGGGAAAAAGTGGGTACACTTGAAGCCTTGAAAATCGCCCTTGAACCTTAGAGCCACAAGGGGTTGAAGCATATAGCTAAAAATACAATAAACTTTATAAGCTTTATAAGCTTTATAGCAGGAGAGGCGGCGTTCTTGACGCCGCCTCCTCCCCTTCATAAGATAAAAAATACTATGTCGTGCGTTGGCACAGAGAGGAGGGCAAACATGATTGAAACAATCAAAAAGAAAGTAAGCATTGTAGATGTTTTAGAACGATACACAGGGGTAACTGTTCCGAAAGGGAAAAAGAAAATTAGCATGCGTTGCCCCTTTCATGATGACCGTAATCCATCATTTGCGGTTGATACTGAAAAGAATATTGCGAAATGCTTTGCTGGGTGCTTAGGGGGAAAGGCAGTAGACGTGATCGGTTTGACAGAAAAAATACACAACATTGATACAAAAGCGGCAATCGGTTTATTAAAAAATGATTTTGGAATTATTGATACCAAAGAAAAAAAAGAAACGTCTACAGGCCAAAACAAACATGTAGACGCTCCTAAAAATTATAAACGGTTATATAACACATTATCACATGAGGACTATTTTTTAAAGCGGGGACTGTCTAAAGAGATCATCGAACAATACGGACTAGGAGCAGTTACCGATCAAACTGATTTAAGCGACTTCAGCAAAACAGAAAAAAGCAAGCTGTTTTTCTACCGCTACATCATCCCTATTAGCGAACGTTTCTTCATTGCGCGGCTAGATGAGAAGAGGGCAGAGGGCGATCCGCGTTACATGAATTTTGGTCAACCTGAGCTGCTAAATAAACAATATGTAGGTGATGAAAGCAAAGTATTTGTTTTTATTACGGAAGGAGCATTTGATGCCTTGAGCGTCGAAACGCTAGGGTATCCAGCGATCGCATTGAATAGCGCATCGAATACAGGTAAATTGGTAAGAGTCATCCAACAGAATGAGAAAGCAGCTAGGAAGCAGCAATATATTTTATTGCCCGATCATGATGAAAGAGGGCAGAAAATGGCGGAAGAGTTGGCATATTCTTTTCGAAGCATGAATATGGCACTGCATATTGCGAAGTACGATGAGAGATTTAAAGATTTTAATGAGTTCGCATCAGAGGACCCCGACGGAGCAGTAGAGGCTTTGAAACAAGCGATAGATGATAGTGTGAACGGCAATAGTGCTTTTCATGTATTGGTCGACTTTTTTATGGAACCAAAGGAAGTTGAGCCATTGCATATAACCATCTTTCCGAAATTGGACAATCTCTTGGGTGGTTTGAGAGCTGGCATGTACGTCATTGGAGCTGGTTCGTCTATAGGCAAGACAACATTCGCACAGGCCATTGCTGACAATATTGCATCGCAAGGTGAACATGTCTTGTACTTTTCACTCGAGATGAGTAAAAAAGAACTGATTGCTAAGTCTTTAGTTAGAACAATGTGCGAAATCAAAAAGGAGAAAAGAATAAACGGGGAAGTTACGTACGCAAGGGATTTACTGAATGGAAAGATAAAAAATTTTAACCTTTTATCTCTTGCAATTGGAGCGTACGAAAAAACAGCGAAAAACCTATTTATTCATGAGGGTATGTTTGATATTAACGTTTACACAATACGATCGGAAATCGAGAAGCACATTAATCTACACAAGAAGAAACCTCTTGTGATTGTTGATTATTTGCAGATACTTGAACCAATCAGCGACAGACTAACGGACAAACAAGCGACAGATAAGAACGTAATCGAGCTAAAAAGGATTACCCGCGACTACGATGTCCCTTTAATCGCAATATCGTCGTTTAACCGCGACAGCTATAACCGTGAAGCGTCGTTCCTGTCGTTCAAAGAAAGCGGCGCGATCGAATACGGTAGCGATGTCGTTATAGCGCTGGAACTTTGTAAGGTGAAAGAATTAGATAAGGACGCAAACGGAAAAGTTAAAGATGCTACCAAGTTAGATCAAGCAAAAGGGGATCTAACAAGAGAAATTAATGTAAAAGTGTTAAAAAACAGATTTGGAAAGGCTTTTGAAGAAATTAAGTACACATATATTACAACAATGAACAGGTTTATTGAGGAGGAAGAAACACAGAGACAAACGACGACAACAAAACGCATTTGATATGTTGAATCTTGAGCGTATGATACCGACCAGGGGGAGATTCGCGTCACAACCATGTCTCGAGTGAGCCCCCTTTTTTTCTAAGAGTAGTAGACTAGCAAGTATGTATCTGATAACAGAGGACAGCCTGTCGCAACTCATTTTAGCATTCGTTATCGATTGCGAATTCGGGCATTGGCGCATAAGTGTTGGAACATATGTTTCAATGATATCTGTCTTACGTCATGAAAAAGAAACGCATCCTCTAGAGAATCTATCACATCTTGAATTCACGATATTCGTAACAGGACATCTGTCTTTTATGGTGATCTAACAGAAAACTTGGCTTCCTTGATCGGTGTATAGAAGGGATAGAAGAGCTCCCCTTAGTACAGAAACGTAGGAGGAATTAAGAATGAGTTGGGAACGTAAAGCACTCGAGAGAATCATTTTATTTCTTGCTGAAAAAAACAAGGAATTTGAGGAATTAGCTTCTTCGTTATCTAAACTAGGAATTGACTTAAACTTTGATAGTGATTGCTATAGGATTTTAAGTGAAGTCACAGAGTGGGAAAATTTACTCGAAAACATGGAAGCTATGGAGACGGGACGTATAAGTAAAGAGGATTTTGTTCGTTTCTGTCTTGAGTATATAGAGGAAAAATTTAGATAATAATTTCTGTATTTAGTCTCGTGGGAGGTTGACAGAACATATTCGTTCCGTGTCAAAAGCGCGACTAGGGAAAAAGATCGGGAAATTATCGGAAGAAGCACTGCGAAAAGTGGAGGAAGCCGTAATGGTTTCTTTAGGCGTGCTCTCTTCAAAAGATAATGTGTTTCAAAAGGGAGGGGACCTAAATGAACTGTTTGGGTTGTAATTTAGCAAATAAAGTAGAGGCTGTTAATGTGGTATTCGAAGACGATTATGTATGTTGCATCTTAGACCACAATCCATACAACGAAGGACACGTTCTGATATTGCCTAAAAAACATATTCGTTACTTTGATGAACTTGACGAAAATACTGCAAACTCAGTAATTAAGGCATCAAGAATTATCTCCAAAGCTATAAAAAAGTTGTTTAATCCAGATGGAATTACTGTGTGTCAAAACGGTGGGGCTTTCGATGAATTAACACATTTTCATATGCACATTGTTCCAAGATATGAAGGACAGAACTTTGCAGATTTCTTTACGGAAGATGGAGAAACCAACATTGAAGAAGAAAGTAATTTAGAAGAGACAAAAAGAAAAATCATAAACACAATAAAGGTATTGGATTAAAATCCAATACCTTTTTAAATGCTAATTATATTGCTATTTTCTTATCAAAAACACATCTAAAACTCTTGATAATTAGAATGTTTTTTTACTTTTTCTACTTCAAAACTGAACTACTTAGGTTTCATAATCCTCTTTTTTTTATTTCTTTTTTGTTTTCGCAATAAAATAATCATATAGTCAATAAAAAAAGGGGTGTAATTTACACTATGGGAAAAGATCGGATAAGTTTTTCTGATATGGTACGCAAAAAGAGGAGCGAGTTGAACCTTTCGTTAAGGGAGGTTTCGGAGTATGCAGGTATCCATCCGTCGTATCTCTGGAAGTTGGAGAAAGACAAGACGAAAGTTCCTTCCTTTTTGGTGGTTTGTAGTTTGATCGAGGTATTGCATTTAGACATTGTGGAGGTGTTTTCCGTTTTTGGATATGAAGATTTAATCGTTGGGTATTTAAAAGAATACCAAACATCAAGCAAAGGAAGAATGTAAAATTCATTCACAAAGGAAGAATGTAAGCATCAAAAAATCGATAGCATTGCCTTTTTGTCCCGTTGCATTCCAATAGAACGCATTCTCGGTGAAATTTAGAGCTGTTACAGCAGTTGCAATTGCAACAAGATTATATAAAAAACAGTATAGAAGAAAGGGATAAAAAGCTAATGTTAGCCTTGAGAGAATCCCAAGAAGCAAGAAGAGAAATTGCCTCTGCGAATCAGAAAAAGTGGTGGAAGTTTGGAAATAATAATGGTATAATTTTCTTACTCTATTGTAAATGGGGGGCAGAATCTAATGGGGTTCTTTAAAAATAAAGAAGATATGTTTAATCAC
>OFGS01000143.1_pt1 | contig 19049 bp, 15 predicted proteins | sample 1521851 | NCBI WGS metagenome assembly OFGS01 (sample SAMEA3142070, study PRJEB24117) | hot springs metagenome
AAACAAATCTATATTTTTAGTGAATATCTGCTCTCTGTGTAGCTACGGATCTCAAGTTTCCTTTAGGCATCATGCTGAATACGTATATATGGACTGCTCTCAATGCCGATTCCTCCTAAATACCAGTAGTTTAGCTATCTCGGTAATTAATGGCGAGATCTCGTACATAATTCTACGTATAAGATGGTTTTTCAAGGCAAGATAGAGCCACGTACAGTAAACCAAGTTGAAGATGTAGTATTTCAGGGATACAGAGTTCTTGGTGTCAAGTACTGGTATTGGTTGCTTGAACACTCTTCTCCATATATATCCCCTAATTACTGCACTTTGAACCTTTTCGTTTAAGCCTTGACTTTTAACTACTTCTATAGCTGAAACACGCCTTAGAGATATCTTTCCTTCTCTATATAGTTGTTGAATTACTTCTTCTCCTAATCTGCTTCTAGTGATAATGAGAGATGATCCCAATTTATCCTCGGCTAGTCTCCAAGCATCACCTAGAGAGATGTCAGATAATTGATTCGCTGGATCTCGGCAAAACACGCACCTTGTCTGCATGAAAGGAGGATATAATGAGAAAATGAACCAAGCGTTGTATGTATGGTATATTGTTTTACCGTTTTTTGTTCTTACTACAACTCTTCCAGGCCATCCATACCCTCTATAAGAGATACTCTTAACATTATTTTCCTCTACTCTAGCAATTTTTCTCAAGAAGTATATAGTAGCATAGACGTTACGTGTTTTACCACAAAGTAAACCAATATAGAGGTATATCTTATCTCTTATCTTTGGATAAATTTCTCCTAGTTTCCTAAACATCCATATGTGGCATGGAAGCCCTACTACTGCTACCTTACCTTTAACTTCTAATAAGTCGAGAACTCTGAACACTGGTTTAAGGGAGCAGTACTTAGACCCCATAGCCTTGATTATATCGTTCTTATCTCTAACGAGTCTCATTTCAGGTATAAGTGGGTTTACTGGATTATAAATAGCAACTACAGCAGCTTCAATAACCCCTTTCTCAAAGAGTGATAAGAGTACTGTGGTCGCTATACCGCCCGATGAAGCCATATACCTAGTCCATACATCTTCTGCATAGCCCACGTAACAACTAATATACTTACCCAGCGGATCTCTGCTCAACACCTGATCTATGGATAGACTTGGACAGAGTTTATCGCAGACTCCGCAATTAGTGCATTTATTCTTATCAATGAACGGCTCGTATAATCCTTTGAAAGTTAGCTTCATCGATATAGCGTTAAAAGGGCAACCAGCATAGCACCCTCCACAACCCATACAGAGGTTATCAGATTTCACTCTCTCTATGAATCTCTCCACGTCATATATCTTTTTAGAAATTAAGCCCCACCTCCAATAGTTCTTATTTACATTGTTCTAGATTATATGTTTGAAAACGTTGATCAATTTTAAACCAAGCTCCTTATTTATTGAAGGAACTAAGTCAAGTACTTCAGCGTTGTTTGATTCTACTAGGAAAACTCTTTTTAATGCTTTAACTACTTCTAGTACTCTGCTAACACGTGATAAGACTAAGAGTCTACCTACGAGAAAAGACTCTACGGCAACACAATCAAATGGTTAGAAAACAATAGCTTTGATCTTCTCGTAGATGTTTTCACGTGTACTTTCATCTAGTTTTCCATGGATATTACTCTCTAGTTTCTCGAAAAAATGAAACCTTATAGAGCAGTGATGAACCTATGTTGCAATAAACAACATAATTTATATGGATATTTGCAATTATATTAGAATGAAGCAAGTTCAAGCGGTAAGATAGAGAACCTTCAGCGAAAATAAATGAAAGAACAGAGTTTTTACAATATGAGAGCTACGTATCGTTAAAAGCGTGGTTAAGGATTTGCTAAACATCGCGTGAAAATCTATGCTTCGAAGATAGAAAAGCTCAATAGTCACTACACTTATTCTTCAATTAGTTTTGCTTACATATGTAAACGAGAGACCATTAGAATATATCTTTATAAACATTGTATCGTCCTCTAGTGATTGTAAAGCTTGTGGAATCAACTCTAAAGATTCTAAGGGATACCAGTATGATGCCTCAATTAGTTCACGGGGTTTGACACTAATAGCATAGGCGAATAATCGTTCTCCTGTAGCTATTCTACGCATATTAAACATATTTAATACAATAATTTTCATTTTCTTATCGAAGTATACGGGTATTTTGTTTTCAGCTTCATAAGTATCGAGAAACTTATCTATTACAACCTCTGAATAGAACTGTGCTTGGAAATTCCTACCGTGATGAAAAGATACACCTCCCAGGATAATTAACACGGCCATAAGCAATGTCAATACAACTAGTCTCGTGATTGTTCCTTTATGCCACTTGGTGATTCTCTCTACTAAGAAAGCTAAACCTATTGAAGTTAATGGTGCTGTATACATGACGCTTCGTTCAATCCATCCTGCACGTCCCAGTGGAATCGATATAATGGAAGCACTTGCGAGTAAACTTCCTATAATCATTAGTAAAAGAACACTCGTCTTTTCACGGGCTTTGACATGTAGATATATTAGAGTACTTGAACTCGCTGCAAGCACGAAAAGCGTGTATAGAGTACGAATATAGACTCCAAGCTGGTGGAGAGGATCAGCTCTGTAGAAGGTCTTTTCGATTAACTGAATAGGGCTTTCAATAAGCCAGGTTTCAACAATATTTCTGAACGTTTCAACGGCACTACCGAATAAGTATATAGTCAAATACATTAAATAACTCAACCACAAGATAGAGAATAATATAGTAATCCACTTGAAATCTTCTATATTTTTAGAGATAGAAGAGAATACTACAAGTACTATATGGATGGTAATTGTAGCTAAGGATACGAATTGATGGACGATAACTATAGAAGCAAAAAGTATTATCGATATTATTGGAGCACCAATCCCTCTTAGATATTGTTTTCCAGAAAACCTATCGATTGCAATACCGGTTAAGAGCATCATTAAAGGTATAGAGTAAACTTGCGCAGAGTAGTGGTATCTAGAATGCCAGTTTACAAGCAATAGGATCAATGGCATTAAAACCATTACTAACCGGTTCTTGAAAACAATCTTTCCAAGAAACAATGCCATCGGAATATACGTTAATATCACAATGAATAGTGGAAACCACTTAGCAAGAAACTCCCCTGATACCCCGGTTACATGCATAAACATAGCTGTAGCATAGAAAACACCTGGCTGTACATCGAAATATCTATCGACACTTACACTACTATGCCCAGCGATAAATACATAGCTAGCTCTTTTAAGGTGACTTGTAGCGTCGTAGAAGTCTGTAATGTAGTCCTTTTCTATGCTAATAGGCCAGACTAGGAAATGGAAAACAATTAAAATCAAAGGGATAATGTAGTATAATGGCTTGTAATGAAATCTAATAAGGATATAGCTTGAAAACAACGAAATCAATAGTGAAAAAACCAGGAAAAGCCAGGGTTCTTTGGAGATTATTCCGAATAAATGTTCCCGAGAATACTCTACACTATTCATCATTATCAAGTAGAAGTAAATAAATATAAATACGAGGAATACTGCTACTACTAGTACTTGATTATTAAGCTTCATACTCAATCGACCATAAGAGCTCTTTATAAAGCTCTGCCATAATTTTCTTTTCTCTCAAAATCTCGCTTTTAGCTTTCCTATTAGAGACTCTAGAAAGGCTTTCACGTACTATATGTAGTATAGGGTTATCTGGTACATATACACTATCGTATCCTTTTAATAAGCATTGCAATCCTAGATGCTGTTCATAGCCTATAGCTCTCTTGAGTTCTGGGTGTTCAGGGAACCACACGTCCTCAACTAGTTTTTTCTTGAAGCTCATATTTACACCTCTAAATGGGAGAGAGTAGCAGAGTCTACTCGGTATACCAGGACCATGTGCTATCTCAAACCTTCTCGTAATGTACACTCCCATTATATATTTTCTGAGTAATGGATGAGGGGGTTTAATCCATAATACCCCGAACCAGCGATAAAGCTTGATACGTGGCATGTCATCTGGTATAGGAAGTAGTCTTCGTGAATAGATATCGAAGTATATGTCTCTACTTGAAATACATGCTACTTGGCTATATGCTCGGTGAGCTATTAAGTGCTTCTCGATCCATCGAGGGAGTGGTATTGCATCGTCATCTGTAAACAATAATATGTCTCCGGATGCTGCTTCTTTACCCATATTAAGTGCATGGGTAACGTATCCTTTCTCTTGCTCTATAATAGTACATGTCAACTTGAAACTATTGCATAGTTTTTCTATCTTGTTTCTCTCGCAGTCTCTTATTACCAAGACCACTTCGCCGGGTTTCTTAGTCTGATTACTTAATCCATGAAGCAAATAGTAAATGTACGTACAGCCCTTGCTTGGAACTATAACAGTTGTTGAGTAATCCACCTCTATCATCCTTGCCGTTACAGTATCATTTTCGTCTATCTATGCGTAGAACAGATATTAGGGATCTTGTTTAAATATATTTTCGCTAGTTCTTTATTAAATAACTAACCTTGAATAATTCTATAGTATAATCTAAGCTATTCATTAATCAAGTGTTTATAGATTTCAATAGATCTTGTACATATTTCTCTCCAGGTCAAAACCTCCTTTTTCCCGTTCTTACCCATTTCTATAGATAGTTGTTTATCGTTAACGATCCTATACATTGCCTCTGCTAGTGATCGAGCGCTTCCCGGTTCAACTAGTAATCCATTAATATTGTTTTTAACTCTATAGGGGATTTCTCCAATACTTGATGCTATGACTGGTTTTTCTCTTGCCCATGCTTCTGAAATAACTATTGGGTAAACCTCTGCGTAGTTTGCTATAGATGGTAGGATTAAGGCTTCAGCTGAGTCAATAGCGTGGATTTTAGTTTCTTCATCTACGTATCCCAGTAGGTGGATCCTGTCTTTAACGCCTAGTTTCTCTGCCAGGTTTAATACTTCTCTCCTGCATTCATTTGGACCAATGAAAACCGCTGCAATCTCTCTGTCTAAGTATTGTAGTGCTTGAACCAGGATATGTGGTCCTTTAAGCCTATGCATTCTACCTATAAATAAGAACATTTTTTCCTGCTTTATGTTGAATTTCTCCCTGAATTCTTCGGGGTGTTTTCTAGGTGTTGTGAAATAGTATTCTGGTACACCGTCCGGTAGATACTCAGCTTCAACTCCATAGATCTCCCTTAGGAGTTTCTTATCTCTAAGACTCTTCACGAGTATTAAATTAGTAGTGTTTAGGGCTTTCTTAGCAGCCCACCTAGAATAGTGTGGAGCTAAAAGCCTTATAATTCTACTAGGATGGTCGTTAAGTGCTTCAACAGCCATGAAATAGAAGACGACTTTAGCCTTCAATTTTTCTTTAAGCTTTTTAGCTAGTATAACTGAGAAGAGGGAGTTGTGACTATGTGCATGAACTATATCTACACTACTTGGTAGTAGTCTTGGATATTCAAGGGGGTATGTTAAGTCTGGATAGTAAAATTTAATGGCTTTAATCCTGTGAACATGAACACCATTAATAATTTCTTCTTTTAATCCTTCTTTAACTAATGAAGTCACCACATGTACTTCATGACCTGTTTTAACCTGCTCTTCAGCTAGAAATTGTACAGCTCTCTCCATACCGCCTATTTTAGGATAGTATGAATGCATAATATGAACTATTTTCATAATTTTCCCATATCGAGAGCGTTATCTAAGTATTTTACAGGTTTTATAATTTAAATTCATTTTAAGTTGGAACACAAACTCACAGAGCTACAGCTGTATCATTTTCAAGCCTTTTAGACTATGATTAACGTATATATTTCTCTTTTTCGGTGAATCGACGTGAACCTAGCTCTAATCACCTATTATTACACAAGGCCTTCTAAAAATCTACACTTCAAGAAGTATTATACTAAGACCTCTATATACTACGGGAAGTAAAGATCAAGTATTAACTATATAATCTACGTTTTTCTTCCGACATCATATTTTCTCGGCAGTGGAATGATTTTGATTACATAATAGAAGCTTTAAAATAAAAGCTATATTTAATAGTTTTCATTTTCAAATTTTTGAGATATTTTAATCCCATCTACAACACCCTTTTTGAAAGCTTTCATCGACTTTAAACCGTGCATGAATGCGTAAATAGCTATTATGGCCAAAGATGAACATAACTTAAGGGATGAATATCTGTTTTTCTTGGCGAAGTAAGTATGGTTTCTTGCTTTCCAATATATTCTACTAGCAATATCATTATCAGCTCTGTTTCCCCCATACTCTAATGCTAAATGAAACGCCTTGAATCTCGGATCAAATAACAATTTATATCCTAGGGCTCTAACTTGCTCCTGCAAGTCACTCTCTTCTCTATACGCTGTCCCCTTGTAATTCACATCATACCTAATGCCTTTTTTTAACAGATCTACGCGTATAGCCAGGAGGGGAGGTAGATAATAAGTATACCTTGGACCATGCTTCACATCGAGAAATATGAATCCAGTGAGTTTTGTTAAAGTCTCACTAAGCCATGGAAATAAGTTAACGTAGAAATCAGGATCTATTCTCCTTTTAGTAAGGTCTATGATCTTCCCGCCAACTAAGCCGACCTCGCTATCCGAGAAGTCCTCTATGAGGCATTTTAACGAATCTACTCCGGTAATTATGTGATCGTCGTCGATGAGAACTAGTATATCGTTAAAGGATAACATTTCTGATGCTTTATCTAGAATCCAGTTTCTAGCAGACGTGGAACCTCTTCGACCTAAATACAGACTATATGTTATGTCTACATTATAAACATCTCTAATATGTGAAATTATGTTCTCGTATTGTTTAAGGACTTCCCTGGAGTCTGCATCACATGCAACAATGGCTCTATGGATAAGTTCTGTGTCTAGCGCACTTGTTAAGCTCTTTTTAAATAATATTGGTCTATTATATGACGCAATGCCAATAGATATGTTCATAGCTATATTCCCATGCAATCTCATTGATCTAGCGAATATAATGCGGATTGGGCTTTTCTTTAAGTATTTTAGTCACGAAGCAGAGTTCATTCAATTGCTCATGGAGTTCAATACTACATATGCCATTACTTGACAAGGAACCATGTATTTCCATTATGTACCCCTCTTTACTGAATAATACAGTCTCTGCTATATATTCTATCTGTATTCACACAGTTATTGTTTAGATTGCTTTCTCCACACGATCTCCTTGTTCCATAAATTCCTCGTAGAAGCTATTACTAGGATTACTTGTTGAACTATCCAGATTCTGTACTCCTTGATAGTTAATAGCGCCGCGCCGATGAGTAATGATATAATTGCGAACATAGACCTAGATGAGAAAGCGCTAATTAATAGTAGTACTGTAGCTGCTAGTAGAATCCATGGGTTAAACAAGTGTAAGTAGAGTTCTAAGAGGAGTATGGATTTACCAGGAGGTTTCGAAAATAGATCTCTCAATACCTTTGAGAAATGTTGTACTAGGTGTTGTGCTCTTCTAATTCTCCATGAAAAGTAGCCTTTACTCGGTATTTTCTCTTCGCACCATAAATCATCTGGAGTAATAACTCTAAATCCCATAAGGCTTATTTTATATGCTGTATGGCTATCATCTGCACCTATATTTACTGGGAAACCTCCTACTTTCTCTAATAATGTTTTTTTGAAAGCAGCTAATTCTCCGTGAAATATTGGAGTTGAATATGCCTTACTCTCTGCCACCCGTAAGACATTATAATACTGTCTATATCCTTTTTCAACATCTACTTGTTTATATCCAACAGGTTTTTTGAGACAAGAAACCGCTCCAATAGAGGGATCCATTATCCACTCTACTGTTTTACTTAAAGAATTTTCAAACCACATTGAATCAGCATCAGCTATTACTACTACTTCTCCACTAGCATAGTGGAGTCCGTTATTCAATGCGTAGGCTTTTCCAAATCTATAAGGCTCTCCAATTAACTTTAATTTAATCTCGGAGTGCATAGAAGCCCAGGTTTTTACAAGTTTAGCTGTTTCATCCTCGGAAGCCGAGTCAACGACAATAATTTCGTATCTATCTACCGGATAATCCTGTTTGCGAATATTTTCAAGTCTTTCTAGGATAACACTTGCTTCGTTATACGTAGGTATTATAATACTTACAAATGGCTTAGAATCATTGTTTCTCTTAACATTCCAAGGCCTATTTAACCATACTGTCTTAGCATACCAGTAGTAGGTTAAGGGGATTGTGAAGTGTAAGAGTACTAGTATTAAAGCTATTACTTCAATCATAAAACATCAAGCCCGACAAAATACCTAATAAAGCTTAGTTAATAAATCTACTCGCACTACATATAATTCAACGCTAATTACCTTGAATATCGAATTATACTCTAAGACTAGTAACTAACCCTCTATTACACTCTACTAGGAGAATTTAATGCGGGCCCGCCGGGATTTGAACCCGGGACCTACGGGTTAAAAGCCCGCCGCTCTACCTGGCTGAGCTACGGGCCCCTTTCACATTAAATAAGAAATAAGAGCTTATAAATTAACACTCTATGAAAACAACTATGACTTGTATATGTGGTAAATAATAGGATTTAATGATTGAGTCTGCGTTGAAATCCCGGTGGCGTATCTACTTGTATACAGTAACTATGGTTTAGCCACCCTCGATTAAACTTCTTTATTTCCCCTCCAGGCTGCTTTGAACTAGTGCAGAGCTTTATTTGACTAGCATTCTTTTTTATCTATGTCCCCTTGTTGCTCGTCAATTAACCTCGCGATTCGCCACTATCTAAATTCTTCTAGGATAAAACTGATAGCTATGACTAGATGTAGCCGTGTTCGCGATACCACTCAATTGTTTCCTTGAGTCCTGTTCTCAAATCATATTTAGGTGTATAGCCTAGTTCTCTCCTGGCTTTCTCGATGCTATATGCCCTGTCGGTTGTCACTGCATCAACTACTTTAACTCTATACATGAAGTTCTCGTTTCCCGTGAAACGTGTGTATAACTCGATGAAAGATAATAGTATCTTAGCGATCTTCGGATGTAGATGTATCCGAGGCGGCTCTACACCTAAGATCTCGGATAATATCCGGTATACTTCGAGGTAAGTGTATGCCTTATCCTCGCTGATAATATATGTTTGGTTCTCGGATTTATCTAATTTCTCTAGAACTAGAATAAACCCATTGATCACATCTTTTACATGGGCGAATTGAACGAGGTTCTCCCCAGAACCGATAATGAACTTAGAGGCGAGTCCTCCTTTCGCAAAAGTCGTTACAAACCAGTATGAAACATCATTTACATTTCTAGGACCATAAATTCCTGATGGCCTTATAATCGTATAATTCAAACCCTTATTACCTAGCTCCTTAACTTTAAGCTCTGCGAGAAGCTTGGATTTTCCATACTCGAACTGAGGATTAGGCTTTGTTGTCTCATCGCCCGGGGGATTACTAACGGGACCTATAGCTTCCGTTGAACTGCAGTAAATAAATCTTTTCACATTGTTCTTTAGTGATATTTTCGCTAGTTCTTCCGTTCCTTTCACATTTACGAGTTCATAGAGTTCCCTTTTTCCGAAAAACGTATAGTAAGCTGCCAGATGAATTACTACATCAACGTCTTTAACAGTATCTACAAGTGTTTCAGGTTGTGTAAGATCAGCATAGACGAGCTCTATGTCTAATTGTTTTAAGAGACTTATATTACTTGTTCTACGTACCATTCCCTTGACCGAGTAGCCTTTATTTACTAGTTCCTCGACGAGGTAGCCTCCTACAAAACCTGAAGCACCAGTAACTAAGATCTTCATTTATATCCCCTTCTCACGTAGATAGTATATGTGAAAACAGCTGGTAAACTTAAACCATCATAGGTTTCATAGGAGGTTCGTAGATACGTTTCACCCAGTGGAACAATCCTATAAACCCCACTATGAGAAAGCTTATTGATAACCTCTTCTTCGATGTCCCCACTGACAGATAATCCAATAGTTTGCACTTTATCAATGCCCTTGAAAGCAGGATTATATTGTAAACCAGAATCTTGCCTAGGGAAAGTTTTTAGCCAATCTATTGTCTTTATAAGTGAAAGTTCTCGCGTGCACCTCATCTAGTTTCAAGTCGAGGCTACCTCGATATAGTGGGCCATAGTCGATCATGGATTTCTACGCCTTAATGCATCGTTTCTTCGAGTGTACCTCCACATGCTCTTTGAAGGCTCTTACTCTCTTCCTTTACTAACCTACGTATTTACAACTGAAAAGTATTCAAGATGCAAATACATAGATGAACAGATCAAACGGAATACAGTAGTGAGCTGTACAGAGAGGGAGTGGAACTAATTATTTCGCGTTAAGAGCTGATCTCATAGGAAATAGTAAACCCAGATTATTAATAATAAACACACGATCACCTACCACTGTTTTTAAGAATAGTAATTTCTATGGAAGCGCTGCGCTGGGATTTAAATACAAGAATAAATAAAAACCATGTAAACAATAAGATATAATGTATAGCCGGGTCGTCTAGCGGCCAAGGATGCGGGGCTCTGGCCCCCGTGACCGGGGTTCGAATCCCCGCCCGGCTATTTCCTATCACTTAGTTAACGATATATGCGTGGTATTCTATTGTTTCTACTTGGTGATTGCTATGAGTAGTAGAGATAGATTGGTTTTTCAAATAGACTCGTATATTCGTGAATACAATGCTATTGTTACTCGGAGTGTAGGGGATACGTTGTACTTTGATAATACTATTTTCCATCCAAGGAGTGGTGGTGTTGATTGTGATAAGGGATTTATAGTTATCAATGATGAGAAATACGAAATCGTAGATGTTTATATCGAGAAAGAAACAGGTTTAATAGCACATAGAGTTTCAAAGCCAGTAGATGTTTCACCAGGTACAGTTACTAAGATGATTATTGACTGGGATAGGAGGTATAGGCTTATGAGATTACATACTTCAGCACATATTTTATCATCTGTAATGTACAGTGAATACAATGCATTAATATCTGGTGGAAACATAACCGTAGAATATGCTTATGATGACTATACACTAGAGAGACTTGAAAGGGAAGTATTCATTAACGCTATAAACAAGGCAAATGAAATAGTACAAAGAGACCTCGAAGTAAAAATATACTGGTTGCCCCGCGAAGAAGCATTGAAAATACCGGGAGTAGTTAAATTAGCTTCTCGAATGCCACCTGAAATAAAAGAACTGAGAATAGTCGAGATACCAGGTGTAGATATACAGGCAGATGGAGGACCACATGTCAGGAGAACGAGTGAAATAGGAGAAATAGTATTTCTAAAAACAGAGAATAAAGGTAAAAACAAGAAAAGACTATATTTCACAGTGAAACCTTAACAAAGAAAACACTACTAATACAAAATACGCTATTTCCCCACAACCTAGTAGAGTAAACAGGAAAAATAATAAACAATATCAGTTGCGGCCTTTAACATCATTGATCAGACCGCTAAAAGCTCATCACTAATACAACAAAAACTAAATAAGACCAAATAAAACTTATAATAAAAGTGAGCCGGGGTGCCCGAGCGGCCTAAGGGGGTGGGCTCGAGGCCTCCAGCGTTAAAAGCTAGAGACCCACTGCCTCCTAGAGAGGCGCGCGGGTTCAAATCCCGCCCCCGGCGTATATTCAACTAGTTTGTTTTAACTAGTTGAAAAAGTACTCTTTGTATTCTGAATTCCTGGAAAACAATGACTAGCTATTAAACATGGATATAAATACCTATTACAGGGTTTCACTAGTGATTATACATGTCTCTTGTTAAAGCAAGATTTTACGAGATTGCTAATGGAATAGTTAAGTGTAGTGTTTGTGAACGTAGATGTATTTTAAGAGATAACTATAGTGGTGTTTGCGGTAACTATGTAAACAGGAATAATACTGTCTACCATGTAGGTTATGGTAGACTTAGCGCGGTGGAAAGCCGTCCAATTGAAATAAAACCATTATTTCACTATTGGCCCGGCTCAACTGCATTAACCTATAGTAATTATGGCTGTAACTTCTATTGTCCATGGTGTCAAAACAATCACTTAAGTTTCAAGAAACCTACTGGCAGTGAAGACTATATTTCCCCAGAGAAACTAGTAGAATGGGCTATATTAAACAATGACGATGGTCTCTCAGCTAGTTTCAATGAACCGATAACACAAGTAGACTACGTCATAGATACCACTATACTCGCGAGAAAACACGGTCTATACTCAATGATGGTTACAAACATGTATTTTACAATAAACTCGTTGAAAGCAGTAATAGAAGCGGGTGTAGATGGATTTTCAGCAGATATTAAGGGATGTCCACTCGCGAAGAGGGCACTAGTAGAAATAGATCACAGTATAGTGTTTAGAAACGCTAAACTAGCAATAGATCTAGGTGCACACGTTGAAATGGTATACCTAGTGGTAACAAATACAAACGACTTCATGGAATGCTATGAGTGGATAATAGATAATCACTTAAAACACCTAGGACCCGATACACCACTACACGTAAATAGATACTATCCCGCGCACAGGTGGAATGAACCACCGACACCAGTTAAAAAATTAAGAGAAATAAGAGAATACGGTGTTAAACAAGGCTTAAAATACATATATATAGGCAACGTCTGGGACCCGGAATTAGAATCAACTAAATGCCCTAAATGCAATAAAATGTTGATTTATAGACATAACTATAGAATACTAGAATTCAATCTAGATTATACTGAGGGCAAGTATAAGTGTAGAAGATGTAGTGAAATTATACCTATCAAGGGAAAACACATTGCAAAATAGCCCTATATGTAATCTAAGTTACTAAATGAAAAACCATATAATGAGAAGTAAATATTCTTCGCTTCTAGTGCAACGACGTGGTCAGATAAGAATACTCTACTCTGTGAATTAAATAATTTTAACTGCTTATTTATTCTGAAATCCTTAATAACGAGGAGAATTAAATAATTAACTGCACTGTAAATATGTAGTGGTGTACTCCGAGTGGATATTATCAGGATGCGTAGAGTAGTTTCTATATTTTTACTAGTAATGATCGCTATGATGTTTAATGCTGATCAAAACCTCCTATATCCAAATTACTTGTTAATCATGAAAGAATTCAATGTAACAGAATTGGAAATAGGTTTCTTGAGTTCAGTATTCGCCTTTACTGCTACTCTTACTGTAGTGTTATGGGGCTATCTCACAGATGTAGTTACTAGGAAGAAACTATTATTAATCGGGGTATTAACGGGCGAAATACCTTGTTTTCTCACTGCTTTTGCCCAAGATTATTGGCAATTACTTGTACTGCGTGTATTCACGGGAATAGGAATAGGTTCTCTTGCCCCGATAACAGCAACACTAGTAGCAGACGTGTTCGAAGAATCTAAGCGCGGCAAAGGATATGGATTAATGGGCACTGCGGGAGGACTGGGTATACTTCTAGGAATGATCGTTGCAGGTCTTCTCCCTGATTGGAGACTTCCATTCATAATAGTATCTGTTCCGAACTGGATTCTCGCTCCATTATTCTATATTATAGCACCAGAACCGAGAAGAGGAGAAAGTGAAAATGTACTTAAAAAACTATATGAACGAGGACTCGAGTACACGTATAGAATCTCGTGGAAAATCGCGAAGAAAAGCCTAGTTTCAAAAACAAATATTTTAGTACTGCTTCAAGGAGCACTAGGTACTCTACCATGGGGTTTGATTGTTAGTTGGTTGATATCATTCTTTATAATAGTGAGAGGTATGAACAAGGAAATCGCGACATTGATATTACTTATTCTAGGATTAACAACGCAATTTAGTAATATTGTAGGCGGGATTCTAGGGGATTATTTTGATAAGAAGATACGTGGTGGAAGGGCATTATTCTCGGGGATCTCGATACTTCTAGGTGTTCCTATTTCTATAGGTTTTATAATGTATCCATGGCCTAGTCAACTTGGATTATTTGACTGGATTCTACTAGTTGCATATGCTCTACTATTGATACAAGTATTATCATGGGCTGGCCCCAATGTTCCAGCTATAATGTCACATGTCAATCTACCAGAACACCGTGGAACTGTTTTCGCGATATTAAACTTACTTGGTAATATTGGAGGAGCCTTAGGACCACTATTAGGTGGATTCATCATAGAATATTTTAGGTCAATGGGGTATCCAGATGTCACTTCATACTTGTGGACGATGGTAATTGGTGCATTGTTCTGGATACCTTGTGGACTGATATGGTTTCTCATACATATCTATTATCCGCTTGATCGAGAATCAACCATGAAAATACTTGAAAAGAGAGTCGAAGAATTAATACGTTAAATTCTTTTTACCTTTCAGATAATCGTACTCCTTGTGTAAATCCCTATTAGTAACTCCATTTTCATTTAATCTATTCTTCTATGTGCGAAATCTATTGTAGGTTTACTAGGTAAAAATGTATATTGCTTGAAAAACAAAGTGCTAATGTATTGTACGTAAACTCAGAGCCTCCTTCCTCTATCCTATTAGAGATGTAAGGTTCTTCATACTACCCCTTACACTCGTCATGGGAAGATTTGATATAGGTCTACTCTGCGTTATACTTGTATCATGGTTTTTCATAGTTTCCCACTTCATGCAATACAAAAAATAATCGTATTTCACGAGAGAGGAGTATTACCGAGATGGCCATTATTCCCCATGATTAAAGGGGATTCGAGGTCGGGTCTTGAAGAGTTACTTTTCAGCCTAGTGCTGTTCACTATATCAGTATATGTAATGCTCAGCCTCTACAAAATTTTAACTAGATACGAAGCTTTGAATGTTTAATGATTTCTACAGCCGTAATGCTTATTGGTTCACTTGTCGTAATATACTTGTTTATGAGATTAACAATAGTGATTCTCAGAATTGCTGATTATTTCAAAGAAAACGTTGTAGCTAGATTCTAGATTACTCTAACAGTCTATAGGAAACTAGTATTTGAAACACTAGTATTAACAGCATTGATAGTATCGAACCAATAATCTTAGTTTCAACACTGCGAATTACAAGTATCCTATATACTGAATTAATAGGATTAATATAGGATGTCACACTATTGCTCCTAATAATCAAGACACTATACGATATATACAGAGCCATTGAACACTTAATTTACATCAAGATAAGAAAACCCGCCTCAACATAAATCCTTAAACAAAACGATAATATCACTAAAACCTCTTTACGAGCAATATAAACAACTAGCAATTACACAGTATTTTAACTATTCATGCAGAAACAATACTCTAGAAAACCCTATATCAAGTAAATGCGGGGGGCGGGATTTGAACCCGCGTAGGCCTACGCCAGCGGATCTTGAGTCCGCCCCCTTTGGCCAGGCTCGGGCACCCCCGCTCCATTTATTATAATTTCGTAAGCCCCTATATAAGAATGGAAACTATTTAAGGTTAAAAAACTATGAATAGGTAGAGTAGTGCTTAGAGGGATTTAATATGCCGTTGAGACCAGCAAGGTGTTATACGCATTTTAGTGGCCCGCCTTATACTAGGAGAGAGTATATTCCAGGTATACCTCCACCGAAGATAACCAAGTTTGAAATGGGCGATATACACAAGGACTATGACTACGAAGTAGTATTAGTAGTAGAGGAGTCTGGGCAAATAAGACACAATGCTCTTGAAGCAGCGCGTATGATTACATCTAGAAGACTTGCCGTTAAAGCAGGCGAGAACAATTATTACTTGAAAATCAAGATTTATCCACACCACGTTATACGTGAAAACAAAATGCTGGCATTTGCCGGAGCAGACCGTCTACAAGAAGGTATGAGGTTGTCCTTTGGTAAACCAGTGGGAACAGCTGCTAGAGTGTATTCTGGGCAGGAAATAATGTTAGCAAGAGTATTTAAAGACCATTTACAATTCGCTAAAGAAGCTCTCAAATTAGCTGCTTCAAAGCTTCCACTACCAACTAGGATAATTATTAAACCATTAAAACAAAATCTACTTCCTGTTGCTTAAAAGGAGAAGTAGACGTTGAAGGAGAGTATTGTTTGCAATAACTATGAAATACCATTGTATTTCCTGGATGAAATAGAGAAATATAGGTCAATACTTCTACATGCTCCTGATGGACTTAAACACCTATATTCATGCATAGGAGAGATTTTAACTTCACGTGGATTTAAAGTATACTATTCTACGAATCCAGGTTATGGTGCCTGTGATATACCATTCGAGGAAGCGCTAATGTTAAAAGTAGATGTGATTATACATCTAGGACACGAGAAATACGTTCTCGCCGAGCAATCAATTGAACCGGTGAAAACCCTGTATATACCAGTTTACTATAAGAGACTTTTAGAAGAAAGCCTTCTCGTTGAATTATACAAGGTTTTAAAGGAACACAAAGCTGGATCTGTAACTCTATCTAGTACACTCGTAGAGTACTATGTTAAGAAATCAATTACTAGTTTTCTCGTAGAAAAGGGTATCACGGTACATGAAGTAGAGAAACCTATTCTAGGTTGCTACTACGCACCTATACTATCACTAGAAGAAGATGTTGATGCTCATGTCATTGTTAGTGGCGGGCTTTTCCATCCACTAGGTCTTGGCCTCATCTCTTCGAAACCTATTGTAGTTGTAGATCCCTATTCTAGTAAAATATGGATTGCTAATAGGGAATCGGAAAAAATACTGAGACAAAGATACTATTTGTTACTTAAGTAAAAGAGTCCACTGGTAGTAGTGTTGGTTTAATTATTGGTACTAGGCCCGGTCAACACAGACCTACTTTAATCAATATCATCGAGAAACTTGCATCCACTAGTGGATTCAAGGTACATAGAATAGCATCTAATTACCTAACCATAGATAGACTATACGCTATTGACAACGCGTTAAACCTCGACTTCTACATTGTTACTAGTTGCCCTAGATTACCAATAGATGATCTCCGGGAATTCCATAAACCCATATTAACACCCGGGGAATTCATAATGCTTGTTAAGAATATTGAAAAATACACTTATCCATGGTGACTCGGTATACTGGTTATTGAGAGTAAAGCTGAACTAGAAAAAGCCCTTATACCCTACTCCTCTTCTCGCCCTGTATCATATAAATTATGGCTAGAGCAGTATCCTACTCCAACCTCAACTATTGCACACATGGTTTGGACAGCGTTAATGAGAGGTGATCTAACCAACTTTACAATAGCAGATTATGGTTGTGGTGATGGTAGAATAGCTGTAGCATCACTACTAGCTGGTTCTAAGAAAGCTCTTTGCATAGATATAGATGAAGACATATTAAAGTATGCAATTGACTACACTAGAATTCATTATCCTTATTTAACATGGAGAATCCTGTTTATAGTGAGTGATGCTATAGTTATAGATTTAAACAACATAGACACTGTTCTCATGAATCCTCCTTTCGGTGTTATTAAACGCAATAGAGGCATTGACATGCTATTCCTTACTAATGCCCTCAAGAATAGTAAAATAGTCTATAGTTTACACAAATACTCAAAGGGATTAGTAAAACTAATTGAAAAGATTGCCGAGAAAACTAATTCTAAGATAACATGGTTTGAAATATTAGAGCTTGAAATACCTATGATATATGAAAGACATAGAAGGAGAATATATAGAGTTAGAGTATTGTTTATTGTACTTACAAAAAGGTGATTTAATTGAAACTCGTATTACCTGGGGAAATAGTGGGCGTAGAGGAAGAAGCTATTCCAGTAAACGGTATATACGTGGATAAACGTGGTTATTTAAGAGCATCTATTATTGGTACCCTTCAACTAGATAGATTTAAAAAGACTATTAATATTAGACCAGTTAATAAAAGAATCCTCCAAGCAGTTAGACAAGGATCTATTGTTGAAGGCATTGTTATAAATCAAACCGATGAAATAGCACTAGTTAGAATATACCGTGTAGATGAAAACAGAGTCGTTGCTATAGGTATACTTCACATATCTCAACTAGCAAGTGAATACGTACAGGATATTTATAGCTACATTAAACCAAGTGATATTATTAAAGCAAGAGTGCTGAACAATATACCTCCATATGTGCTTTCAATAAAAGAACCATCTACAGGCGTGATAGCGGCACAATGTAGTAATTGTGGCAGTAGACTATACACAACTCTCCAAGGAACACTAGTATGCAAAAACTGTGGCAACCAGGAAAAGAGGAAAACAGTAGTAGGAGGATACATTTATACATTGCCAAGGTGAGTATGTGCCTTTAATCAAGAGAAAAATACATGTTCCCTGTAGTGGAGACGAGTGTATCAAGTTATACGAAATATTAAAAGACCGCATACCGCTCATAAGTTATGTCGAATTATCAATAACGAGTAAGGGATTATTAATTGAAGCTTACGGCTATGAAAGCGATATCAAAGACTTATGGATAGAGATAAAGAGAATTCTTAAACCGTTACGGGAGATATCACGTAAATCTGGTTTACGCAGATACAGTGTAGATTTCCTCGTACAGACAACGCGTAAAACGTTTCCACCACGTGTACTCGTAGAAGTATTGAAGAGAACATCCCATATAGTCGAGTATTCTAGTGAAGAAAACATTATTATTACGAATGCGCAGTCAGAGGAGATCACTGGTTTAATCGAGAAAATACATGAATCTCTGAGAGAAGCATCTGATATCAGTGGAAATACTTCAACAAGATACTATCTAGTAGCAAGCAGCGTTTTAACAAGACTTACAATAAGTGAAATAGTAAATACTTCACTTAAACTGGGTATACTGGAGCAAAATGAAAAAGGTAAGTACATCTTGCTAGAAGAATGGGAGAAAGCACTAGACATATTAACCAAAAACATAAAAAGCACTAGTAGACTAAATAGCGATAGTGGTTGATCACAATGAATATCAAAATTTTCTCTAAATCCAATAGAGAACTCACATTGGAAATAGAGTGAGAAGAC
>OFGS01000144.1_pt1 | contig 18980 bp, 19 predicted proteins | sample 1521851 | NCBI WGS metagenome assembly OFGS01 (sample SAMEA3142070, study PRJEB24117) | hot springs metagenome
CTTACAATAAGAAAGGAGATGGAACAATGTTTCCATTTTTCAAAAAGAAAAAACAAGGGGAAGATAGTACCATTCAAGCTGGTCAGTTATTTGACGGAGCAGATGAACAACAAGATGAAGACGTGCACACGACATTATCCATTCACCCAATGATGTCGCTGACGACAGAACAAAAATATTATTTTCAATACGTTAATAACGAATTGCCGCCGTTGAAAAAAAATCAAGTATCGTTATCCGGTGTGGAATGGAAAAAGGAAGGCGATCATTACGTTGTTACAGCATTTGTTCGCAACAGTTTGGACCAGCCTATTCGTTTTGACCATATGCCGTTATTGTTCATTGGGCCAGACGGAAAAGTGGTTGGAAGAAAAGTATTTCCAATGAGTGAACTTGGCGATATTCCGCCAAAAAGTAGCCGTCCGTGGCGATTTGTATTTACAACAAGTGACTTATACACAGAAAACATTCCTGAAACGGGATGGAAGTTAGCGTTTGAGTTAAAGAAGCCACATCGATTAGATTTAGAAGAAAGTTGGCAGCAGCATTTAAAAGAAGAAGACAAGCAAAAACTTGAGCAACTCGTGCGCTCCCTTACTCCACCAAAGCAAGGCGAGGTAAACGTCATGGGGTTGCAAGCGCTCATCAACAACGAAGGGAATTTAGTCGTCACCCTACTCATTCGTAACGGTAGTGATAAAAACATTACGTTTGAGCAAATGCCATTAATCGTCGAAGATGCATCGGGGGATGTTATCGCCCGCGGGGCATTTACGTTACAACTAGAAGTAAAAGCAAACACAAGCAAGCCATGGACATTTATTTTTCCAAAATCTCTTTTACAAAAAGACGAATTTGACTTTTCCACGTGGCGTGCCTACATTCCACAATCATAAAAGAAAAAGAGCTGATGTTGTCATCAGCTCTTTTTCTTTGCCTCTGGCCACCAACCGCTCTCTATCGTAAACAGAAGGAAATAGTACTACAGTTATATTTTAGCATCATTTTTTATGTTTAACAAACATATTTTTTGTTTTTTCGTATGATTTTTTTCTCCTCTTTCACCTCTTACACGAAACTAAAATAAACAATAACGAATTTTCTGCCCAGAACGAATGGAAACTGAGCGGACTGTACATAGGATGGCCCGTTCTTCAGCAGCTGTGAGGTCGTTCATCGGTGCGGGGATGTAGCGCTTCTCGAGGTCATTCCAACGTTTGACGCATATTTGCAGTTTCCCTTTTCCAAACAAAAACGTTATGACGATCATTAACTGATCATCTATCGTTTTAAAAAATAAAAACAAGTCGTCTTTTGTTGTACATGTAATCATGCGGTAACGAATCGGTTCAAGCGGCAACTTTTCAATCGGTGAAATAAACTGAAGTGAATCAGAAAAGTGAATGGGTTCAATTGTTCGCGACTCGTGAAAAGGAGGATACGGTTTCTCTTTAATGAGTACCTCACACATTTTCCCTCCTCTTTTTGTTTGATGAACAATGAAATTTGAAAAATAAATATTCACAATTCATCCTCTCCTTCAAGTTTTTCCAATGTATATTTTTACATTTTATGAATATTCAATCAACTTTTTTCGACAAAGATCCTGTCGATTTTTGTTCTATTTTAGAACATTTTGTTCTTTTGTTCATAAAAAGAACAAAACATCCCCTATTCTTCTTCTATTGTAAAAAGAAAAAGGGAATTTGGTGGAAGATGATGCTACAACATATGAGCGAACAAATTAAACGTTTGCGTAAAGCGAACCATTGGACGCAAGAGCAATTGGCGCAACGGTTAAACGTATCTCGTTCAAAAGTGAGCAAATGGGAAAACGGTGAAGTGCTTCCTGATTTGAAATCGATCATTGACATGAGCGATTTGTTTCGTGTGAGCGTCGATTTTTTACTTGGCAAACATCCGACAGATGAACAACGATTGCAAGAAGTCAAACTCGCATACGGAACGAATGAGATGGATGAAGAACGACTTGCGCTTATTCGTTATATGAATGAACAGCGTGAGCTCGCAAAGCGGCTATATGCATTGCAGTCATTGCCTTCCCATAAGCGAAAACGAGTAGAAGAAGTAGTCATAAAAATCATTGATGAAATGATTGAAGCATTGAAATAAAAAAAAGGGGCGTTTTTTGCCCTTTATTCAATGCCAATTAATTTTTTTAACCGATACACGTCAGCTTCTGTTTGCCATTGTTTTTGCGCATGCAATTCAAATTTATCGTGCAGCTTGTCCACTTTTGTTTCTAACTTCCCGATGCGCACATGCAGTTCTTTTATTTCTTCTCGTATTTCTTGCTTGAAACTTTCCATTTCTGCGCGCATTTCTTGTTTGAAACTTTCCATTTCTGCACGCATTTCTTGTTTGAAGCTCTTCATTTCCGTGCGCATCTCTTGTTTGAAACTTTCCATTTCTGTGCGCATTTCACGCACTTCATGCAGCAATTCTTTTACAGCTTGTAAAATTTGGCTTTCCACTTTTTATTCACCCCTCTCTGTTCGTTTCACCCCCTAGCATATCACTCCCCTCATAGGCGGTCAATTGAAAAAAAGAGGCTAGCAAGGGGGGCTAGCCAAACTGTGAGGGAGCAGTAAGAGGATGCATTTTGGAAGGAAATGAGAGGAATCTTTCTATCACCTCCTCGATTCATATCATACGAGATGACAAAAAAGATGTAAAATTTCGATTTTTTAATTTTCAACCTGTTTTTTTCGTTTTTTGCCGCTTTTTTCGGCGTTTTTCGCGAAAAAAGTGCTTGAAAATTCAATTTTCACTTTTTCTTTTCTTTTTTTATTGTCTGCTGTTCGTATGATATAATGGAAATAACTACTGTTGCGAGGTGGTTTTGTGAAAACATTTAAGCTCGTTTCCCTCACATTATTACATGAACAAAAACAAAACATTCCGCTCATTGACGGTTTAATGATTAATAAAGAAGATGAAAATAAACGGTGGCTTGTCGAAGCATATATGGATCAAACATATCGTGAGCTATTTACATCGTTAAAAGAAAGCGGAACGACATTTGATGCACTTGTCACCATTTCGAGAACAACGAACGATCCCGCCCATATTCACGCTACCGTTCGTTCGGTGACGATGATGGGAGAGCGAATGAGCGTATTAATGGATGCGACGATTGTCAAACGATCCAATTTAGCTGAAGTCGTGTTAGAAGATTTAGTCCAACGCGGCTTGCACGGTGAAACGCTTCTGCAACAATTTAAACAACAAATGCATACAAAAAGAGGCTAGCGCTTTTGTTTTGCCACGACGACATATCGGTTCGGAGCATCCCCGATCCAGCGAAACGGGTAACATGTAATTAACGTCAACGTCGGATGCGCTTTTGGAACGAGCACCGTTTGATCGTCAGGACGAACGATGCGAATATGTTGCACGACATATGTCCACGTTTTGTCGTTCGTCCGTACGATCAGTTCATCACCTAATTGAATGTCACCGAGCTGACGAAATACCGTATCCCGATGCCCTGCCAAAATGGTATGATTCCCCTCTCCCGGAAGCGCGCTTCGCTCATCGTATGCGACGCCCTTGTCCAATTGTTTCATGCCTTCATAAATCGGCATATATATGTTTAGTTTCGGAATGAAAAGCGTTCCAATCGCACCTTCTTGTTGGACGGGCGGTTGCTCGCTTTGTTGCACCGCTTCATACGCCTGATGCCAACCGAGCGCATTGGCCCAAATGAAAGATGCCCCAAAAAGAAAAAAGGCAATGGCAATAACCCGCATCACAATCCTTTCCTCCATAGTACGAAACTTGCTAACAAGAAACCGAGGCCAATGATCATGTTCATTCCGTACGAAGAAGCTGTTTTTGGCATGCGCGCAACGAGCAAGCCGCTTTCTAAATCGAGCGCCATCTTTCCGATATGCGCCAGTTGCTCGCTTACATCAATCCATGCACTTTCATTCATTCGTTCGCGCGGAATGTACACATCCGCAACAAAATTTCCTTTTTTATCATACCATTCCATGACAACAGGGGCAGCGACCGTCTGAAACTGTTCAAACGAAATCGGTGTTCGTCCTCGTTCGTTTACTTCATATACTTTCGCTTGAAGCTGATAAAGTGAGAGCCATTCATTCCAGAAGTTGAGAACCGTTTCCCGCTCTTGTTTTGTTAGCGGCATAGACGGGTCGCGCAGCACGAGCGTTTGCATTTGTTCATCGAGACGTTCAAGCGCTTGTTTCGCAGACGGAGGGGTGCGTTCAAATAAACGGCGAATTTCTTCTTCTGTCAACCCAACCGTCGCTAACAGATCGGTCATCGCTTGCATCGTATCGTAACGGTCGCGGTAAAACGATAACGCATAATCTAAATGTTCAACAAACGTATAATGTTGTATTTGTTCACCGAACTGTCCGAGAAGTGCTTCCGCTTCTTCTTTCGTCATGTTATGCCGCAAAAGCAACGCATCGAGACGTTCAGGCGTGATCGGGGTGCCTAGCTGTTTTTTTAACGCATGAAGCGAAGAAAAATCGTAAATCGTCATATTCCATTTCGCTAAGTAACGCGTCAAATCTTCCATCGTCCATCCGATGTCTTGTACATACTGTTTTACTTCTTCTTCATATGTTGCTGCTTGCACAGGTGTGGCGAATAAAAAAAGAAATAACCATAGCACGCGCATCTTTTTTCCTCCCTTATATGTGCTATGGTTATTTTGTTCGATTATTCCATTTTTATACGATTAGAAATATACTTCATATAGTGCACGCACCGCTTTTTCTACTGCATCGGCTTTCACGCCAAACATCATGCTCACTTCCGATGAACCTTGGTTAATCATTTCGATGTTGACGTTGGCACGGGCAAAAGCAGCTGTTGCTTTTGCGGCAATACCGACGCTGCGCTCCATTCCTTCCCCGACGACCATAATGAGCGCTAAATCCCGTTCGATCGACACTTCATCGACACGCAATTCGTTTACAATGCGATCTAATACGCGTCGCTCGACGTCGCCAGCGAGTTGTTCTTCGCGTAAAATGACAGACATGTTATCAATGCCTGATGGCGTATGTTCATATGAAATGCCTTCGTCTTCTAAAATTTGCAACAAACGGCGTCCAAATCCGATTTCGCGGTTCATTAAATATTTGCTGACGTTAATGCTGCAAAATCCTTTATCGCTAGCGATGCCTGCGACAGGGCGGTCACGATGGTCTCTCGTTGCGACGATCATCGTTCCTGGCGCTTCCGGATTGTTTGTATTTTTCACACATACTGGAATGCCACGGCGATACACAGGTTCAAGCGCTTCATCGTGAAAGACGGAAAATCCAGCGTACGACAATTCGCGCATTTCACGATACGTCAACTCTTTTAGCTGGCATGGATGTTCCACAATCGACGGATTGACGCAATAAATGGAATCAACGTCTGTAAAGTTTTCATACAGCTCCGCTCCAACACCCGCCGCCACGATCGAACCTGTAATATCCGAACCGCCGCGCGGGAATGTGACGATATGACCTGAGCGAGAATAGCCGAAAAAGCCTGGAATAATTAAAATGCCGCTTCTTTCATTTAATTTCGCGAGTTGTTCGTATGACTCAGGCAGCACTTGAGCATTGCCTGGTTCGTCTGTGACGAAAATGCCCGCTTCTTTCGGACTGACGTAATGCGCCTCATATCCGAGCTGGCGGAGATAATGCGCCATCAGTTTTGCGTTGTTATCTTCCCCACTCGCTTTTAACGCATCGAGTAAACGTTCAGGCTGATGATGATACGTATCAATCAATTGTTGTAAATGGGCAGAAATGACATCTAAAATGTCGCGCGACAACTGTAAATCCGTTACAATTTCATCATAGCGCGCAACGACTTGGGCGAGCACCCCTTCGTATATGTCATTTTCTATTACTTTTTTAGCAAGTGTAATTAACAAATCTGTCATTTTTGTGTCGTCTTTAAACCGTTTCCCCGGCGCAGAGACGACGACAAATTTGCGCGCTTCATCTGATGTGACGATGTTTGCTACTTTTTGAAATTGCGCTGCATTTGCAACAGAACTTCCTCCGAATTTTGCGACTTTCATATGCAATAACCCTTTCTTTCTATATTTATTTCATAATCATAGCACATCTTTATTTGTTTTTGTCAGAAAAATTTTTCAATTTACGAATTCCGTCTTTACAAACGCCATACGATAGCCATGAACATCCTGCACAAAGCATGTCTAAATCGTCTGGTTCAACCATTTGTTTCGTCCGTTCGATGAGCTCAGATTTCATATATACAGCTCCTTCTTCAAGTTGCAAATGATGAATGACACGCCGATCCATCGCCAACACATGATCGTTCGACGCTTCATCTGCTTCACAGCGGTTTCCCCCGTGATGCGGGCATGCATCACATGCTTCATCGAGAGCAGCGATGACGCGAATCGGAAAATCGTATTCATCATTTCGTATGTCGGAAACGATTTCGCTCATTTTTTTGACGAACGACTCACTATAGCCCATTCCTTGAAACCCGTGTACACATAATAAATGATGTCCTCGTAACGTCCTCATCATTTCCCCCTTTTCTCTCTCGAAATATTATACACTACTTTTCATAGTTATTCACTATTCTTTGTTGTAAAATGAAAATCAACATCGCGGTTTTATGCATTTTTCCTTCCATCGTCCCTTTTTGTATATCAACAATTAATTCTTTTTTATTTTTTAAAATGACTTTCGTTTTCTTTTTCTCGTGTGGTTGTATCATCTTGATGTGAGATTGGGCGATCCATATGCATCGATCGCTGTCAGGAGAACATGTTGGAAAGAAGTACAGTCGAAGCGCTTCACAAACGGAGACGGGAGCCATTTGCCGAATGCCGAGAATATGTTTTGCGGCTTCTACTTTTCCTTCATACGTGCTTCCATAGTAACGGCAGCTTTGTTGCATAATTTGTTTCGGCGACTGGTCCACTTTGTACGTGTTATACAGCTCATAAACGATTGTGCCGAGCCGGCCGTATTCATCATATTGCGGCACGAGCGCAGCTGTTTCTTCCATAATAATATACTCTTCCATCCGTTCCATCCGAAATCCCCCTCACAAATATACGTTCGCCTTTATTATAATGAATTTTCATAATTTTAACAATAAAAAATCCCGGAGAAACGTCCGGGACTAAACGGTAAATTGCTTTCCTTTTTCGGCTAAATGTTGCGCCTTGTCGCTTAACGTTTGCACGTTTGCGGCAATTTCTTGAACGGCAGAAAGCAATTGTTCATGAGCAGCTGCCACTGTTTGTGTTTGCTGTTCTGCTTCTTGAGCGATCGTTTCTGTCTCTTTCATCGTCATCGCCAGTTCATCAAACGCGTTCGTCATGACGGCAATTTTTTGGGCGACATCGTCCATTTGTGTCATGACATGATTTGTCGTTTGTTGAATGCGGTTAAACGTTTCGTCCGCTTCGTGTGCGATCGCCATGCTTTTTTCGGACTGTTGTTGCACATGTTGCATCGCTTCCACCGATTGTGACGTATCTGTTTGCACTTCTTGCAATAGTTCGCGTATTTGCTTCGCTGATAAAGACGATTGTTCCGCAAGCTTTCTTACTTCGTCGGCGACAACGGCAAAGCCACGCCCATGCTCGCCTGCACGCGCTGCTTCAATCGCAGCATTTAACGCAAGTAAATTCGTTTGTTCAGCAATGTTCGTAATCATCGTCGCCATTTGAGCAATGTCAGCAGAGCGTTGATGCAACGCTTGAATCCATTCGCTCGATTGCGTAATAAAATGGCTCATCGTCTTCATTTGATCAATCATTTTATCCATGGCCGCTGTTCCTTTTTCGGCTTCGCGCGTCATCGCCCGTGCCGCTTCAGCCGCCTGTTGTGAACGAGATAAAATGTAGTTTGTATCGTCGACAAGCGTATGAACGGCTTCGACATTTTGTTGCGCCCATACCCGCTGCTTGCTCGATCCAACAGCGACTTCTTCCATCGTCGCACCGACTTGTTCCATCGCTTGTGCCGCTTCTTCAGTAATCGCGGTCAGCTCATGGGCGGATGCCGATACGTCATACGTCAATTGTTGGTTTGCACTAATCATCGAACGGAATGAAGCAACGAGCGATTGAAACGATTGGGCAATATGAGCAAATTCGTCGTTTGACGAGACGGACATTTGCACCGTTAAATCCCCACTTGCTGCTTGTTTGCTTGCCTGCTCAATCGCTGCAATTTGTTCACGCACCGCCATGTAAAAAGCGATAAACAAGTATATAACGACCGATACAGCGAACGCCCCTAAGCCGATCGTCAGCCATTTTTCAACGGTCACCGCCCGATACTCACCATCTAAATGCGTTTGAAACGCATGTAGTGAAAAGCGAGCCAACTTATATAGCTGTTCATGCGCATGATTCGTTTTTTCATATAATTCAACCGATGTTAACGAAATGCGATTCGTTTGCAAAAATTCGCGTTGAAATAAGCTGGAAATGCTTAATAAATCCGTTGAAATGATGTCGTTATATTGTTGTACTTTTTTGCGCATCTTTTCATCGTCAACGAAAAGAGGAGTCGTTGCACGGCTGATCGTTTGCATCGCCGTTTCTAATCCGTTTACCCAATACGTCATTTTTGAACGTTCGATTTCATACAATTCGCTTTTTAACGTCAACTCCGCCGCAAACGACTGCGCCCCTCCGATCGTTTCCGTAAGAAATGGCACATGCTCAACAAATAAACGGGCTAAATAATGATTGTTCATATCGTTATCAAGCGATACGTGCGAACGGCTAGCTACATGAAGCAACAATTGATGCAAATCGTAGACAAGGGCGTTATGACGCTTCACCGCCTCGCTTGCCGTGTACATTTTCCATTTGTCTTGCACATCTTGCATTTGCTGCAATAGCTGCTTCCATTTCTCGTCCTCAATAAAGTTCGCTTTTTGCTCTTTATGTACACTTTGTAATGTTTGTATTGATTTTTTCAACATCGCTTGCGCCTCTGCTACTTTGTCCTCTTTTCCATGTCCAAGAAGAACGGTCGTCGTATATTCGCGATGTTTTTGTATGCCGTACATCGCATCAATCATCGGCGCAATATATGCCACTCCTTGCTTTTCTTTTTCAAGTAGCGTTGCCTTATCAGTCAATAACCGAACGTACAAGACGCTAATTGAAAAAAGAGTAAACATAAAAATTGTCGCAAGCAACATAAATTTTTTACTAAAAGGCAAGCGATTCAATAGCTTTTTTCCTAACGTAAACATCGGCGCATCCACGCTCCTTACGAAAACAATCTGTACATATTGTTTTCTATTTTATCAGACGATTCATAAAAATTATATAACAAAAATAAAAAATAGGTCATTAGACCTATTTTTTCTTTCGGAACAAAGCGAGCGCCTCTCCTGCCGTTTGCTCGGCCGTTTGTTGAAGCGGTGCAACGGCGCGAATCATCGCTTCTTTTCGCTCTTCTCGTTTATTCATACATTGTTGAATATAAGAAAATAGTGCTTCGCCGTCCCAGCTATCATCTTCCACGTGAGCGAACACCGGTTGATTCGCTTGGTTTGCAAACGCATCAATTTTCGGATCGTACGATAAAGCGATAAACGGCGTATGACCGACCGCGGCAAAAATTAATGCGTGCAAGCGCATCCCAACAAGCAAGTGCGCGCTTGCAATCATCGCCATTTTTTCTTCAATGCTTGCGTCATAAGGAGCAACCACCGCATGCTCTTTCATCATTGCTAACACACGTCGCGACGTTTCATCATCGTGATGTCCGTGCATCGGGATAAATACAACATCAAAACCTGCTTGAACGGAACGGTCGAGCGCCGTTGCCAATTTTCTTTCGAAATAACGACCGCGCGCCCAATCGCGAACGGAAACAGCAATGACAGGACGTGTAAACGATTGTTGTTGCCACCAAACGGTTGGTGTTGTCGACGGCTTCAGCGCCATGACCGGATCAGGCACGACGGTGATCGGCTTTTTGATACCTAACGTTTTTAATAGTTGTGCCGACGGCTCATCGCGCACCGTTAGACGATCAACTTGATTGAGCGTCCATTTCATGAGCCATTGGTTTTGCTTTTTGTTGACAGGACCCATTCCTTGCGCATAAACTATGACTGGTTTACCTAACCATTTGGCGATTTGCATAATGGCTGTATAGTACGGAATGCTACGCCATCCTGTTTGATCTTGAAGCAAACTTCCCCCGCCGCTAATTAAGCCGTCACTATGGCGAAGGGCTTGAACGATGTCACCGATTCGCCAACGATTCACAGCCTGAACACCATACGTTTTTTCTGTAAAAGCCGGATCGTTAGAAAGCACAGTCACTTGCACGTTCGGATCATGCGCACGAAGCGCTTGAATGATCGCATATAAAATCGCTTCATCACCGACGTTATGAAAACCGTAATATCCAGATAACACTATGTTCATCGTATCACCTTTTTCCATGCCCACTCATATGCGTAAATCAGCACGATACCGACGATGAATCCAAGCCCAAGACTATATATCGTGCGAATAAACGAAATAAATAGTGGAATATGCAAATGTGTAAATGTATTGATCATCGATAGCCATCCGATCGTTCCGACGACAAGGAGAATCGCTCCTAGCTTCTTTTGCTTATTTATGACAAATAACGCAAGCAAGTACGCTGGAAAACCGAGCAAAAACTCTTTTGTGCGCGGACGTACGTATAACCACTCTTCAAGTTTTTGTCTAAACATAAGTTCAAACGTGCTTGCCGTTCCGGTATTACCAGAGCGTAAAACGTAATATGCCAGCAGAGCAAGAATGAACATGCTAAGCACGACGTGTCCAATCGTAATCGGTTGCTTCCATAGCTTTTTCAAAAACGCCAAAAGTGGCTGTTGGATGAGTGAAGGCAATACAAGTAACATCATCGCCGCTAGCGGTACGACGTAAACGAGTTTTACCCCGCGAAATCCTTCACCGACATAAGCCATATACTCATTTCCGTACAGCATCGTCACAATCCAGCTTATTCCGATAAATGAAATAGCTATCGCACGTCCGTATGCGATAAACGTTCCACGCCACCCTTCTCGGACAGAAGAAGGCTTCGCTGCATATATTGGAGTGACGATGGCGATAAGCAAAGCGAGTGCTTTCAATGCAAAATCAATGGCTAACACCGTACCGGCAATACCTAAAACGAACACTCCTCCTGCCGCAAGCCGTGCAATGATCGGTGACACGAGAGAGTGAACGGCGAGAAACACGAAAGCAGCTGCTCCGACAATAAATCCGATCGTCGCCATCTGTGAACGTTCAATCGGTGCGAACGGTTCACTTTTGCCGAGCATATAGTGATTTGGCATATGTTGAACAATTTGTTTCATCACCGCCACCGTTTTTTCCATATTTTCCTTCTCATCAGATGATGTGTACGGACGAACAAATAAGGCGCGAATATTTCGTTCTTTTACTGCGCGAACCGCCACATCTACTGCTTCATTTGGTTTACGTTGTTCTAAATTTAAACTATGCAAACGAACGACATGCACATTCATCGCTTTCGCTAATGTCGTCAATCCTTTCGCCTCATAAAACTCCGTTGACAACAACGCATATCCTGCTTCGTTCCATCTTTTTCCCCATTTTTCAACATCAGACGGATAACCGGCAACTTCTTCACCTGTCGGTAACAGTTTCGATATATGTTCGTTTTTTAACGTGTTGACTTGTTGAAGGACACGTACACTCGCTTCATTCATATCGCGCGCATCTGGAATACGAAGCACGACCATGAAACCACGTGTGATTAGGTCAGAAATTTTCGTTTCATCATATCCAAGTGGAACGCGCTCGATTTTTTTCGCATTCCCTTCAATCATATAGTACGTTTTTCCATTCACTTGAATTGCTTTAACGTCATCGGCAAATGTCGCTTGTAAAGATGTAACAGTCGGAAACGTATCGTCGAGTGGATAAACGACGATGCCACGCGCTGGCGTCACAACGTGTTCATTTGCTAATGCAAGCGCTTGTTTCCATTCCCCCATTCTGAATAACAACACACGCCCTGATTTTTCAAGTGAATCAAGCGTTTCTGCCTCAACGCTGACCGTTGTTAGCCCCGCTTCTTTTAGTTTCTTCCATACTTGTTGTTCGTCTTCTTGTAGCCACGCTTCCACTTCATCGTATGGCATGATCATTTCATACGTTCGATTGTTCCACTCTGTTTCATGCCTTTTTCCAATCGCTGGAGCAACAAGGAGAAGCGAAATGGCCATCATGAATAACAACCACTTTTTCACATCATTCATCCCTTCTTCGTTTGATTCAACCATTGGCGAAACTGTTGAAGCGTCACACCACCGAGCGCTAACACAACCCCAAGGTAAAATAAACCGCCTGCGACAGTCGCAGCTGTCACATAACCGAAAGAGGCAAGTCGTCCCCATGTTGGAGAAATGAAAAATAAACCGACTCCCATCATCACAGAAGCAGCAACATATACGACGACTTTTCGGCTCCAAAACGGAAGCGATATGCGCCGACGAATAGCAACATGATTCGCCCATGTAATAAACACATACGTAAATACGGTCGATATCCCTGCACCAATTAAGCCGTATATCGAAACAAATAAGATGTTTGTTCCCCATTTCACGATACAGCCGATTAAAATGATGACCGCCGCACGTTTTGACTCGCCAATCCCTTGCAAAATGCCTGTTCCAAGCAAAGCAAGCGACGTAAACACCGAACTTGCTAGCACGACTGCCATCGTGAGGCTTCCTTCATGATTTGTAAATAAAGCGATGTTTAAAGGAACGGTTAAGCCAGCTAAACCGGCTGCCATAGGCCACGATAAAAAATGGGATAGTTCAAACGATTTTTGAACTGTTTGCTGCGCTTGTGTCGTTTCCCCTTTGGCCATTTGTTTACTTAATAGAGGAATAAGCGGCAGCACAAGCGATGATGAAAACACCGTCGCAATTTGGACGAGCGCTGTCCCGCGGCTATACAATCCAAATAAATAGCTCGTTTCGCCCTCAGCTGCTCCGTACCAACGAAGAGCGATCGGAACAGAAAGCGAATCAACTAAATTTAAAAATGGCATCGCAAGTGCCCCAAGCGCAATCGGGATAGATAGCTTTAAAATCGTTTTGCTTGTCTGTACCCATTGCGTGCGCGAAAGTTTCACGCGCTTCGGGCGATGAGGAGAACGAGCATACAATACACGTAAATAGATGAGACTTGCTAGGGCACCAAGCGGCGAGCCGATCATAATCCCCCCCGCAACGATATCATCGCGATATGCAGCTTGGACCATATAAAAAGCAACAAGTAAAATGAACGCCACCCGGACAAACTGTTCGAGCACTTGTGAAGCAGCCGTCGGCTTCATATTTTCGAGACCTTGGAAAAACCCGCGATATACCGCCATATACGGTGAGATGAGAAGCGTCGTGGAAACGACAACGATCGCAAATCGCGCTTCTGGGCCACCAAGCGCCTTCGCAATCCAAGACGAACCGCCTGCAAGTAGTGAAAAACTAAGCACGCCGAAACTAAACGCCAATAAGCTTGCGGTTTGGACAAGTCGCGCCACCTCGTCTTCTTTTTGCCGAGCGCGCGCTTCTGAAATGAGCTTCGATACGGCAATCGGAATTCCAGCAACAGATAAAATTAACGCAACCATATAGAGTGGATAAACGAGACTAAAAATGCCAAGCACTTTATCTCCTGCAATATTTTGCAATGGAATGCGAAAAATGCTGCCAAGCACTTTTGAAATGATCGTCCCAACCGTTAAAATGATCGTCCCTTTAACAAATGACTGGCTCATTTTCCGACAACCTTTTGCTTTAAAATTGTCCACGCAAACCGCGGCAACGCTAACATTCGTTTCGCCCGCGTCGGCTGCTTCAATAAACGATATAGCCACTCTAAATGAAGACGAATCCATAGTTCAGGGGCGCGCTTGACCACCCCAGCAAGCACATCAAAACTTCCGCCAACTCCCATCCATACACCTCGTCCTACCGTTTCTATATGTTCCGCAATCCATTGCTCTTGTTTCCCCATTCCTAATGCAACGAAAACGAAGTCGGGCTCTGCTTGTTTCACTTCTTCGACAATCGTCTTGTCATTCCAATCAAAGTAGCCGTTGCGTACCCCGACTAAACGAACGTTTGGATAATGGTGACGAATATGTTGCGCAGCTGCTTGTACAACTTCCTCTTTTGCGCCAATCATATATACGCGATATGCGTATTCATTTGCAAGCTGCAAGCATCGACATAATAAATCGTAACCAGCGACACGCTCAGGCAAAGGTGTGCCGAGCAGCTCGGCCGCTTTGACAACTCCAATCCCATCGGCAACGACATAATCTGCTTGTTGAATCGTTGCCATATATGACGCTTCTTCTTTCGCTTTCATTACAATTTCAGGATTGGCCGTGACGATAAAGCACGGCTTTTGTTGTTTGACGCGCTCATGAACGACGGCAACCATGTCATCCATCGTTGCGCGCACAAACGGAACTCCAAGTATATGAATCGTTTGAAACGACATACAAAACGCTCCTTCAACTCAATTGTTCGACAACATTATTAATGATATCACATGACTATGCCATTGACTATTTCTTCTTCGACATAACATTGGTAAACTAATGGTATACATACACGCAAAAGAAAGGATTGTGTACACGATGGAACAATGGACAAATGACACAGTCAATCGGACAGTCATGGCACTTGTACAACAACTGACAAAAGACTGGACAAAAACGAAAGTACACTCGGAAATATTAGAAATTTTAATGAACATGCGTTTAGAAACGAAAAATGAAGAAGAATATGTGAATTTGCTGTTAACGAATGTCGCCTTTGCTACGGAATCGAGTTTTGCCCTGCAAAAAATATTTGAACTGATTTTATTAAATAAAAAATTTCCACCTGCAGAAGCTGTACAAGCTTGGCTAACGGATGCGCATAAAAAAATTCAAGAACAATTGCCAACATTGCGTGACGTGTATTGGAAACATTTTAACAACGCACAAGGCGAAGAAAATATAAAAAGAAAGCTAGAACTAAGCTATTGTCCGCTGTTACTAAGCAATCGCATCAAAACGGATTTCATTTTCGCCTTCATTCATGAACAAAATCAACCGATGATGAAAGACTTTTTTCACGCCGATCCGAAAGCCGTACTTGAAGCGCTTCATCATATCAGCGGCTTTTTCGCTAGCATGATTTTAGAAGGCATTGAGCTCATATAAAAAAGGGAGCCTGCGCGCTCCCTTTATTCTTCATCGCAATCTTCACATACTTCGAATATATCATCGTCCCAATCCTCATCATCCCACTCGTCCCAGTCTTCATCTCCCTCAACCGCTTCGGCTAGTTCGTCGATCTCTTCTTCCAAAATGAAATCTAAATCTTCAAGAGCGTGATACAAATCATCAATGCGCCTAGAAAGCGTGCTTGTGGATATGCCGTACATTTGTGCAAGTTGTTTTTGCGACATCCATTCTTCCTGAAAAATGGTTTCGATAAGAAGGTAATGCAACGCAGCCGCATACACTTCCGGTTTCCGAATGTTCGGGTTTTTCGCACGACAATATTGGCGCCATATGATACGTGCGGTATCAAGAACGCTTCGATCGCCAATGTTTGCTTTTTGTTCAAGTATTGTTAATACTTCTTGATGTTTCGGTGACAACTCGTTCGTATCAATCAGCGGAATCGTTAACGACTGTTGAAAAATATATGGATATTGCTCTATCCATTGTCTACGGTCTTTGTTGCATTGCTCCCAATGCTCTTGCACTACATGTTTTACAGCGTCCGATAACACAAGAGGCATCGGGAAAAATGTTGAAAAACAAGCAGTATATTGCCCATGTGGAACAAAAATGCCTGTTATCACTTGTCCAACTTCCAGATCGTAATCGATATGTTGATCTAAACATTTGATTTGCTTCGTTTCACCTGTGACAAGATCTATTCCGAATGCAAACGAACCGTCTATATGATCGATTTGCACAAATGACGGAAACGCTTCTTTCCAAGACGTCAAAATAGACAATACAGACGGACGGACGTGATGTTTACGAATCGTGCTTAAGTAGTAATCGAGAATGGTCATGCCGCGCATATCTTTTTTAAAAAACATCACCCACGTGCTAATAAAAAATCGGAAAATCATCAGAGCGTCTTCATCTCGTTCTTTTGGATGGATATATGCTTTTGTATGTTGATATAAAAATGACTCATGTTCAAAAGCAGCATAGCGAATGAAATCGTGCATATGCTGCTCTATTTCTTGATCGACAAGTTTATGAATGGAAATGACATTATTCCCGCAGCAATGTTTATACTTTTTCCCACTTCCGCACGGACATACCGCATTTCGCGCGACTTTATTCATCATTTTCACCTCAATCTGTTTTTCTTTCCTTATATTGTACCACGGATACATCCTTTGTTTCCTGCATGTAAATCGTGTAGAATAAAAAAATAAACAATTTATGCAAAAAGGAAGAGATACATGATTGGACAAATCGTTACATGGAAAGTAAAAGAACAAAAACCGTTCGGCTACATCGTCACAAACGGAAAAGAAACGGCGTTGCTTCACGAAAGCCAATGTGAAGGCGAACTGCAAATCGGAGAGGACGTTTGTATATTTTTATATCACGATCACGACGGACGCATGCGCGCGACGATGAAAAAACCGCTCATTACGACATCGTCATACGGTTGGGTGGAAGTGGTCGATGTTGTGCCACAATTAGGCGTTTTCGTTCATATCGGTATTGAAAAAGATATATTATTGTCGATCGATGACTTACCGTCGCTTCCGACGCTTTGGCCTGAAAAAGGAGATCAACTGTACTGTTCACTCCAAGTAGATAAACGTGGGCGACTGCTCGCCAAATTGGCTGATGAAGAGACGATGAAACAAATAAGCGTTCCAGCACCCACTTCTGCATTTAATACAAACGTGCGCGGGCGCATTTATCGTCTCATTAAAGCAGGCTCTTTCCTCATCACAGACGTTGGCTATCTCGGATTTATTCACGAATCGCAAAGAAGACGGGAACCGCGCCTTGGGGAACTAGTGGAAGGACGCGTCATCGCTGTAAAAGAAGACGGAACGATAAACGTCTCACTCCTTCCTCGTAAACAAGAAAGCTTACAAACGGATGCTGAAACGATTTATCGTTATTTGGAAAGTCGCGGTGGGGCGATGCCGTATGGCGACAAAAGCGATGCCGAAGATATACAAGCGCGCTTTCATATGAGTAAAGCTGCCTTTAAACGAGCGCTCGGACGATTAATGAAAGAAAATAAAGTGTACCAACAAGATGGTTGGACATATATCAAAGGGAGAGAAAATGAATGATTCGCTTTGCGACAATCGGAACAAACTGGATTACAGAGGCGTTTATTCGCGCCGCCAAACAAGTCCCTTCATTTCATTTACAAGCTGTATATTCTCGTCAAAAAGAAACGGCGGATGCTTTCGCCGAAAAAACAGGCGCTACGCAAACGTTCACTGATTTACACGAACTTGCCGCAAGCGACGATATTGATGCCGTATATATCGCAAGCCCAAACGCTTTTCATGCTGAACAAGCGATGATACTGATGAATCACGGCAAACATGTCATATGTGAAAAGCCGCTCGCTTCTAACGTCAAAGAAGTAGAAGCGATGATCGAAACAGCAAGAAAAAACGATGTCGTGCTAATGGAAGCGATGAAAACAACGTGCTTACCGAACTTTCAAGCGATTCAACATCATTTGCCGAAAATCGGGCGCATCCGTCGTTACGTCGCAAGTTATTGCCAATACTCTTCGCGCTACGATGCGTTTAAACAAGGAACGATCGCCAACGCCTTTCATCCTGCCTTTTCAAGTGGCGCATTAATGGATCTTGGCGTGTATTGTTTATACCCGCTCGTTGTGTTATTTGGTGAACCGAAGTCGATTCAAGCGCATAGCATTCGCTTATCGTCCGGCGTGGATGGTGAAGGAAGCATCATACTCGATTACGGTGATATGGATGCGGTTGTCATGTATTCTAAAATCGCAAACTCTTATACTCCTGCCGAAATTCAAGGGGAAGAAGGAACGATCGTCATTGACACGATCCATACGCCAACGCGCGTACATATTCATTACCGCAACGGACAAAGCGAAGAAATAAGCGTTCCGCAACCGCATGAGCCAATGTACTACGAGGCACTTGAATTTATGACGCTCATCGAACGAGGAGAAAAAGAATCAACAATCAATTCACACGCTCACTCGCTTGTGACGATGAAAATTATGGAAGAAGCAAGAAAACAAACAGGCATCGTCTTTCCTGCGGACGAACGTTTCGTTTAAAACGAAACGTTCTCTTTTTTTATGTAATGAGTATATTTTTATAAAAATGAGTTCATTATGTTATAATTAAACGTAATCATTTATAAAAGAGGTGATATGATGCGCATATACAATTACGAGCTATTGAAACATCTCCCATACTCCATGGAAACGATTCAACTACTTACAAAAATTGATGAATACAAAGGGAAACAAGACTTATACAAAAAGCAATCTCCTCAAATACTCGAAACGCTGAAAAATGTAGCAATCATTCAATCCACAAAATCATCAAATGCGATTGAAGGAATCATCATTACAGATAAACGACTTAAAAGCATTATGGCTGAACAAACGTTACCGATGGATCGATCGGAAGGGGAGATTGCCGGATACCGAAATGTGTTAAAACTGATCCACGCATCATACGACGCCATTCCGCTATCCCCTTCTATCATTAAACAACTGCATCGTAATTTATACGAGTATGTTCCTTCGCAAGGTGGAGAGTGGAAAAATCAAGATAACTATATAAGTGAAACGCTCCCGAATGGTGAAAAGTTTATCCGTTTTATTCCTGTACCAGCTTTCCAAACCGATGA
>OFGS01000145.1_pt1 | contig 18939 bp, 24 predicted proteins | sample 1521851 | NCBI WGS metagenome assembly OFGS01 (sample SAMEA3142070, study PRJEB24117) | hot springs metagenome
CATGTAAATATGCTGTTCCGCGCAGAGGTATCAATATACCCCTCCCCCTACCATCAGCAATGTTCAGAAATATGGCTAGAATATGGTCTACTTTTTCAAATATACAGTTAAATGTGTGGGAGGCTGTTAAATGGGCTGAAGACGCGGTAATAGTCTCCGGTTTCCCGAAAGGAATAAGAACTAAGAGAATATACGAACATCCTCAAACTAATAAGTGGATTACCGGGTTTATCGGAATAGTTAGATTCGCTATAAGAGAAGATATGCGTAGTGAAAAATACGAGAAAATAATCTCGATCCTGTTGAAAATGGCTGAATTTACAAATATAGGTGTGAGGAGAACAGCGGGGCTCGGAATGATAAAAGTCCACGTACCTCCAAGTAAAAACCAATAGTAGTAAAATTGAAAACTAATCAATTAAAAGCATAGTATTCGAGTTCAACTAGGTGAATGTGGATTACCGGAAACGTAGTCGAACAGTGTTTTATGCTGTTTCCTCGCATGCGACTCTGATAATGCTTTTTCAATGACAGGTTTCACTACTTTAACGAAGTCTTCTACGAGCATGTTCTTTATAGGTGGATTGTAGAGCGCTGAAGCCGGATGGAATTCAGGCACTATATCCACGTTCAATCCCAGTAGTGACGCGGCGTATACTCTGCCGTGAGCAGTATTCATACTACTCCATTTCAAACCAGCTAGTTTAAACAATGTCCGGGCAGCGTGCCTACCGAGAGCAATTATAGCTCTCGGTTTAATTAACTCCAGTTGCTTAGTCAAATAGGGGAGACATGATTCTATTTCATCCTCTTCCGGATCCCTGTTGTTCGGCGGTCTACATTTAACTATATTCGTAATGTAGAAGTCTTCTCTCCTGTATCCAATTAGTTCAATTAATTCTGTTAAGAGTTTTCCCGCCGCGCCTACGAAAGGCCTGCCCATAATATCTTCTTTCTCGCCGGGAGCCTCCCCTATAAATACTATGCGCGAGTCTCTCCTGCCCTCGCCTGGCACAGCTCTGTTCCTGGTTAAATGTAATCTACACTTAGTGCACTTCAATATACTTTCTTCCAATTCCACCCATACATCGCTGCTCAACTATATGCCACCTACACGACATAACCATGAATAGTGGTGAACTCAACGCGTATCCTGTTTCTAAATTTATAGCATTGTCGGTAGATAAAATCTGCAACTGCCTAGATACCTACTACCTGGCGGTATATTAATTTATGCGAAATCACCTAGTAAGGAAATAAAGTTTAATACAGCACTCGTAGTGCTTCGTGTACTATCAAAGACAAAGCGTGCATTCCATGCACTTAAATCCCCCCGGCATTCTATATGGTTGACGTTTGAACTAGAAGTAGGCTTACTGTCAGTAGTAACCACAATACTCTTATTCACAGCAATGAAAATGTTTGAAAACACTACTATAGAATAAAGACTTTTAAAGTAGTATTCTTTTTATTCTCCGAGGGCAATTATACCATGATGTGCTCGGTGTTCTGTGTGTGATACACTTGATTGACGTCGAGTGCAGAGAACACCATGATACGAGGATATGCTATAGTAGACCATGGAGCAAGATCGTAGAGAGAAAACTAAACAGTATACCATTTAAGCCCTCACTACTGGCCACTAAGATCTCGCTGATTAGACTATTAGTATTGAAATTAATTGCTCCTCGCGCATTTAACATGAATAAACAAGTGATCATATGGGGATTTATCGGTAATGATAACGTAGGCAATATTACCTTCATCGATCTCAGTGAAGAAGACTGGTTTAGTATATACTCATCTTACTACAAATTACCTAAATTCGTGGTTAGAATACTGGCTGAAATAGAACGTGCATTATTATATATGATCGTCGGGGCTTCAGGCATAATTGTGAATCTTTCGGCAGCTGTAATTGCATATAACAGTATGAGTAGTGGCCTAGGCATCATTACTGGAACTATTGCATCGACAATTGGATTTGAAGCAAGCATTGCATGGAATTTTACACTTCACGAGTTGATTACTTTTAAAGGATATAATATAGAGAGGTCTCGTAGAGCTGTTTTTACAAGGTTAATCAAATACCACTTTGCAAGTATAACTAGTTGGGTCTGTCAAGCATCACTAGCTACTTTTCTCCCATCTATACTTGGAATAAAATTCTGGATAGCGCAACTAATAGGAATTATTATAGGCTTCACTCTAAACTTTATATTAGGTTACATGTATACATGGAGTAGAAGTAGTAATTAGCAGGTGTGACTCTTGGGTCTAAAACATAGAAAATACATATATGTTAAGAGAAGTGATGAATACTATGTTAAAGTAAGAGTATTAAACATAAGGTTTGGCAGTAAAGGAAGCGAAGTAGGCGATATTACAGATTCCTCGAGATATCTAATAACACACTTTAAAACTACTAGTCCTCCACCAACAGCAGTAGTTGTAAACGAAGAAGCACTACCAGAAGACGTTAGAAAACAGCTATATGCAATATAGGTGTAGCCTATCCCGGCTGACTTGTTCATCAAGGAACTCGAGAAGAAAATAGGTAAATTACTTTATGAAAGAGAAAACGGATACGTACTTATAATAGGAGATGTAAGAGGAGAGAAAGTAGTTTTCTGCTTTAAAGAAGGATATACGGGTTACTACTACGTTAAAGTATTGCTTGAGAAGCAAGCAGAGACGTTGAGTTGCAGGACTCTGGAGTATCTTCCATACGGATTATACGCTTTTTCCAACGAACCATTAAATCTAGTAGAAAAAAGTATCTCCAAAGCACTATTACTACTAGAAATGAAACCTACTGTGAAGTAGGGGATTTACTCACTCTCAGTATTACCGGTTTTAACCCTTCACTATCTATCCCGTATAAGACCCAGCCAGGTAGGCTCACCGCGCCTTTTAATTTTCTAACCCTCATCTGCCTTATAAATAGTGGTAATTGTTGTGCCATCTCGTCTGGAATACTCCCCGTTTCAAGTATACCGTCTACGAGGTGTTCTATTGTTAATAAGTATTCTTTAAAACTCTCTGTTGAAGTGTGAAGCGTAACTATTGTAAATATTTTCCTAGATTTAGCGAAATTAGCTCTTAGAGATTTTATAAACATGAGGAACCGTGTAGGGTCAAGTTGCATCATGGGTTCATTAATAGAATCCATTACTATTATGCCTTTATTTTCAATTTGATATCTATCAATTATCTTGCTAAGTACTGATATAATAGTATCTATGTTATCGGATACAACTTCTTCTTCAACACAGTATAGTGATTTCTTTCCCTTTACTAGATAACTGAATCCATCAACTATAATGAGTCTTTTCTCCTTACAAAACTTGTCAATATCTATGCCAAATGCATTAAATTGATTAAGACTCGTCTCGGGATCATCATCGATCGCGACATATATGACAGGTTCATTTTTAGTTATAAATTCTTTAATTATATAAGTTAATATAACGCTTTTACCTGATCCCCCCTCGCCGGCTAAGATAATCAGGGAATTTCTAGGTACTCCTTGGGGTAGAATATATTTAAATAAGTCTTGAGCAAAAGAAAATAAAGCCAAGATGATTTCACCTAAGTTAAGAGATAGTTTCAACTACATATAAATGTTTATGTAAAGGCTAATTATATATAAGCATCGTCTTTAATGACTTCTGAGAGTATCATAGGGTATACTTTTAGTACACCATCTAGTTTGCGTATTTCTTCATGTACAATCTCTAATTCACTAGCGGTCTTGGACCATATCACGGCCAGTATATCGTGATCTCCCGTTGTTAAAGCGAGGTATTTAACATATTCTTTTTCTTTTAGCGTTTTTACAATGTCGAATAGTTTATCTGGTTCAACATTTATACCTGTATAGCTAATCTTAGTGTATCCTAGGATAGATGGATTAACTATAGTGGTATATTTCTTGATGACGTTGTTCTTTTCTAGTTTCCTAATTCTCTTTATTACAGCTACATCTGTTAATTTAGTTATTTTTGAGAGTTCACGATATGTAATTCTACTGTTTTTCACTAATTCTCTTATTATATTTTTATCTATTTCATCTAATGTATTATTCATATTTTAATGCCTCGCTATCATGATTGCCAAGTAGTTTAAACAATCCAAGTCTTTTATAATCTCTACTTTCAGGATCTTCGGGCTCAATGTACTCTGTCAACATGATATTGTATCCCATTGATTTCGCGAGATATGCTAAGTCTTCGACCCAGTCTCTTACACCACAAGTATGGCAGAAGGAGCCCGTAAACTCTACGAGTATAGATCCATTCTCCTTTATTTCAATAATTCTTGCCTGCGCTTCAATACCATGTAATCTATTGTATAAATCTACTATTTCTTCGATAATTTTCCTAAATTTACGTTTAGACATTTGTTCTTTACCTCTTAATGAAGTTAATGAATAAAGGGTAATTTAAACTTTACGATTTGATAAGCTAACATGATTTAAGATTAGATATTAATAATGTCTTTTTAGGTAAACTATAAATAACAATCATGTATTTTCAATAAGCGTGGTACTTATGGAAAAGGACATACTTGAAGTACTGAGGAAAATGTTCTCTACTAGCATAGAGAAAAAGAAAGGAATAGAAGGGCTAGAACTCGATAGAGTAGAGCCCGATTCACCACATGGAATATACGTATATGATTTTGATAAAGAGAAGTGGATGTTAAAACAAGTTTCAGGTGTTTTCATGATTCCATGGAGCGATGGATACTACATCATATACTTTGATAATGGTAAGTGCCCTGCTTGTAGATCCTATGATAATTATTGGTTTCCATTTGTCAAAATATTCGGTAAAATGTTCCCGGAATACAACTATGTAGTAGTACTATGTGATTGGTTTGCAAGAGAATGTTTTTCCGAAGCAGCCAGTAGTGCATTTATAAAATTTGATGTACATTCATCACCAACAACAATACTACTACATATCATCAATGGCGATATAGTGAGAAAGAAGGAAGTTAGTGGTGTTAAAAAACTTGATGAACTCGTTAACTTAGTAACAGAGTTTCGCAAGCAGGGTTGATTTTAGAAATGATTATACCTCCAGACATTCACGATGAAAAACCAAGATACGAATTGAATATAAGGAAAGTGGGTCTCAGAGGAATACCTCTCTTTCCACTCAGAGACAAAGACTACTGGTTAGTGCCTAGAGTAGACGTGTACGTAGATCTCCCTAGAAATAAGAAAGGCATACACACTTCAAGGCTATATAGAATAGTTTATAGTAAAATGACAGAGCTTAGTATACTGAATCACAGTATTCTCGAACAAGTAGCTTTTGAGATTTTCAACAACATTGAATATGTTAACTTAGTTGATATAGTACTTAAAGGTAGATTAATAACTGAAGATCCAGGTGTAGAAATTAAAGGAAATAAACATGTTTCCCTGAGGTTGATTTCATCTAGGATAAAGCCATTAAAATATTATTCGAAAGTATCACTACTAGTTTCTTCAACATGTCCATGTGCTCTCGAAGTATCTAAGTATATGTATAGTGCACCATACACGCATAATTCAATTATACGTCTAACTAGTATCTTAGAGTCTAGTAACCCTACACTATCACCATTAGTATTAATAAGAGAATTATCTAGTATACTTAGTGAACCTAGAAACTATATGAATAGAATAAAAGAAGCAGAGTTCATAAAGAAACTAGTTGAAAACCCCTATTTCCTAGAAGATATAGTAAGGTTAGTAGCATACTACATTGCGTTAAACCACAAGAAAGAACTTAAAGACGAAGATAGAATAATTGTTAAAGGATACAGTATTGAGCCTTTACATGAATATAATCTACTAGCCTATTTAGATCAGAAAGTAAAAGACATTTCTCTATCTCTGTCTTATGATAACTAATTTATCTACTATTTAAAAACCCGTTTTCTAGACATTTAATTGGTGTTTTAATGGGTTTAATTAGAGAAGCATCTACATCTTCCCACGTAGACCTTATACTTGAAGCCTCAAAAATAGAAGGGATAGATTACGAGCTATTAAGGAGAAGAATAGCCGCTGGTAGAGTCATAATACCAGTAAATACGAGGAAAAAGAAAACCAAGATCGTGGCTATAGGTGAAGGGGTTTCTACGAAAGTAAACGTGAATGTCGGAACTAGTGGAGTATATTCTGATTTAAACCTAGAAGTAGAAAAAGTTAAAACAGTAGTAAAATATGGTACTGATACATTAATGGATTTAAGTACCGGGGGCGATCTCGACGAAATAAGAACCAGGCTTATAGAAGTAGCTGAAGGCACGCCCTTCGGAACAGTTCCTACATATCAAATATGGATATATGGTGTAAAGAAATATGGTAACATAGCAAGCATACCCGAAGACTGGTTTCTAGAAATCGTGGAGAAACATTTAAGGGATGGCGTAGATTTCATGACCATACATGCAGCAATAACCAGGGAACTAGCAATAGCTACAATTAAAAGTCATCGTCTCATGCCGATTGTTAGTCGTGGTGGAACGATGCTAGCGGCGTGGATGATGGAAACTGGTAAAGAGAATCCATATTATTCACACTGGGATCAACTACTAGAACTATTTAGAGAATACAATGCAGTTATAAGTCTAGGTGATTCACTTAGACCAGGTACTACAGCCGATGCACATGATGAACTACAGATAAGAGAACTGCTCGTAAACTCTAAATTAGCAAGAGATGCAATTAGAAAAGACGTACAAGTAATGATAGAAGGCCCTGGACACATGACAATGGATAAGATAGTAGCCGATGTAAAGTTGATGAAAAGCCTTTCTAACGGAGTCCCATACTATGTTCTCGGACCACTAGTAACGGATACAGCTGCAGGATACGATCACATAGCTGCAGCAATAGGTGCAGCTATAGCTACAGCTAGTGGCGCAGACTTAATCTGCTACCTTACACCGGCAGAGCATCTAGGTTTACCTAATATAGAACAAGTGAAAGAAGGCTTAATAGCTGCGAAAATAGCTGCACATGCAGGAGACATTGTTAAACTAGGTAAAAAGGCAGCAGTGAGAGATGTTGAAATGAGTATTGCACGCGCAAAACTAGACTGGGAAAAACAAATGAAATATTCATTTGACCTTGAAAAAGCAGAGAAGATCAGAAACCAGTTTGGAGGAGCTGCTTTAAAATCTTGTACTATGTGTGGACAATACTGTGTATTCCTCATATTAGATAAGTACATGAAAGACAGAGTAGAGCCTAATATAGAGGAGCTCTTAGATAGGTATGAAGGTGGTACATTTGAGCTGTGAATACAGAGGATCATGGATTTGGAGTACATGGGCTAAAGCACCTATACTGGAAAACAGTGATATACTAATAGTATCAGCATGTCTTCCTGTGGTAAATCCAGAATTGTTTAAAAAACTAGCAGAGGGAAGGACAGTACTATTTGCATGTCCCGAAGGAGAGAGCCCAGCACATTATGGTAAAATAGCAAGTATGATTAGATCCATGAAACCTCGAAGTATACTAGTTGTAACAATAGATGGGAGCCCGCATTGTTTTACACTGCAAGCATCGGTTAATGAAGCTGAATACATACTAGGTGAGAAATTAAATAAGAAACACTATGTCGTACTAGATGGTAGAGAACTTAAAGAAATAAAACCAGATGCCGTAAGAATAGCGAGGTATCTAAGCATAGTAGATGCAATAATAGAGAAACATCCCAAAGTACTTGAAGAACTAAGTAAGCATAGTAAAGAATACAAACTAGTGAGAGAACTAGATAAATAGCTATGAACTAGAAAGGCTTTTAAACTCTTCGCAGTATAGCTCTCATTAGAGGTGTAATCAATGGTCGTTATCGATCCAGTTACAGTAATAGGTTTAATGGGTGCAATGCTGGTTTTTACATCGTTTATCATGAAAAAATGGGTTTGGCTGTATTCATTGAATTTAAGTGGAGCCACATTACTCCTTATAAATGCCTATCTAACCAAGAATCTTGTTTTCCTAGTGCTCCAAAGCGGGATAGTAGCATTGCTTTCATATAGATTGATAAGAGAGCTGAAATTTAGAAAAAGATAAATTTGGATATTTTTTCCGACCCAACCCTACATTTAAATATTTCACTGAAATAAAAACTTTAGACGTGAATTAATGTTTAGATCATCCTATAAACGCTAATTCTTTTATTAATTTTCCTTTTTCGAATCGTTCAAGTGTTAAATTAACTGCTACATCTATACATGGTTTTCCTTCTAGTATCCAACTAGATGTTATTAATCCTGTAACAGGGCCCATCATTAATCCGTGTCCACTGAACCCAGCTGCTATGTACAGGTTTTCATGGGGGTATACTGGTCCATATATCGGGTGGTGGTCTGGTGTAACTTCATAGTATCCAATCCAATACCTTAAAATATTAACATTTCTCAATGCTGGCATTAATTCGATTAACGGCTTTACTACTTTCTTAATAGCATCTACTCTATGCGATATTAGTAGTGCATCTTTCACGTCTTCAATGCTTCTTGCAAATATTATACCTCCATGAAATGTCTGTGTTACATGAGGTGAACCCGGTGTATCCCAATCTATTACTAACGCTGGCTTAATAATATCCTGGTATGGTTCTGTAATCACGGGATGTTTTGTCTCGTCTTCTATTGGAATCCTTACTCCAATAGATCCCAGTATTTCCCTGGTTCCCGTACCACCAGCTGCTACAACGTATACATCTGCTTCTAACTCGCCGTGCGTGGATATGGCTCTCTTGACTCTACCGCTCGCTATTTCCAGTTTAGTTACTTTAGTATATGGTTTGAATACTACTCCATGCTTCTTTAAAGCTAAATACAATTTAGCAAAGTTATTGAAAACGTTCATTTTACCAGCTGTTGGATCGTACATTGCTCCACTTATAATACTCTTATTTAATCCCGGCTGCTTTTCCATTGTTTCGTCTACATCGAGTACCTTTGTATTTACTCCATATTGATTATGAAATGCTACAAGGGTCTCGAATGTCTTGATCGTTTCGTTTTTCCTCGCAACCCATAAATAACCACATTGACATAACTCGAAGCCAAGTTCACTCCGCAAATCTAGCCATCTCTTTATACTTTCCTTCATTAATATTACGTGTTCAGGCGATGTAAAGGAGGATCTGAAACAACCTATGTTTCTAAGTGTTCCTCCATATCCAGGGTATTTCTCCTCAACTATAACTATGTCTTTTACTCCTCTCTTAGCTAGTTCGTATGCTGTAAAAAGCCCGCTTATACCTGCACCTATAATTAATATCTTCACAGCTCATCGCCTTTCACTAGTGTGTAAAGGGGTACAGGTATAATGGGTGGCCTAACTCTATATTCTTTGAGTACTTCGTTCATACTTTTACCTGTTAGCCTAGTAAGCCATCTTGCAGCGATCATTATACAACTCCTACCTTGACATGGCCCAAAACCTATCCTAAGATATTTTCTCAACAACTCAAAGTCATCTACGCCTTCTTCAATTGTTTTCTTGAGGTCTTCTAGTGCGATATCGTTGCATCTACATATAATTATGTTCTTTTCTCCAACCATATAGCTCTCACCTCCATACCAAGACCCTTGGGAACTCGAACTGTAACCACGTTAGTTTTATTCCTTTCCCATACTCTCTCTACAATACCTACTCCCACTTTTTCACCGGCTCTGTTGAGTAGTATTACCTGGTCTCCACGCTTAGGTTTAGGTAGTAGTTCGTGAGGGAGAGTTACGTAATCAGAGTCTTTCTTTGATAAATCTACTACGAACCCTGCTAAACCTGGACATACAGCTACACATATTCCACAACCAGTGCACTTATTCCATTCAACGCGTGGTAGGTCATTTATACCCGTCATACTTATAGCTTTAGTTGGACAGAATGGAACACAGATATTGCATGGTATGTTCTCAGGGCACTCTAATATGGCTACTGGACCCTTTTTAAACCTCTCTGATGGAGGCAGTAATCCTAGTGTATTTAATTCATCTATTTCTATAATTCCAGTTTCCCTGAACTTATAAACCATTATTTATCACCCAAATGAAACTATTGATGGGTGGTTTTTCCTCAACTCTTCTAGTTCATCTCTCGTCACAGTAACGATTTTCTTTCCTCTCTCAGCTCTAGCTAGTAGTGGTGATGCCCTGTATTCATTCCACAGAAACCTTAACGTTTCCTCCATTAAACCAAGTGCTTGTGTTGCTTTAGACGCATCCACAAACTTGGATACAGCTGATAATGCAGCTATTCTACCTTCAAGTATAGCTGTAGTAGCTTCCTCGATACCAGAAGAATCCCCTGCAACATACATGTTTCTAACTGTTGTTTCAAGATCTCTCGTTCTAACTGGTACTAATCCACCTAGTTCGGGAATATACTTCATTACTGCACCAGCTTGTATAAGTATTCTCGTATCTGGTTCAAGACCTACGGCTAATAATACTAGGTCTACATCGAATTCTTTCTCTGATCCAGGGATAGGATTATATTTCTCGTCAACAGCTATAACTACAGCTTTTTCAACCCTTAAAGTCCCCTCAACATGTTTTAATGTATGGCGTGTTAGTATTGGTATACCGTATCTCCTGATTTTTGCAGCATGAACGAACCATCCACCTATCTCGGGCATTATTTCCACAACAGCGTCTACTCTTACACCCGCTTGTAGTAATTGATATGCCACTATGAGTCCTACATTACCAGAACCAACGACGAGAGCTTTTTCACCTGGTTTAACACCATACTCATTCATAATTGTTTGTACTCCTCCAGCACCTATAACTCCCGGAAGATCGTTATTGGGAAAATCTAGAAATCTCTCCTGTGCGCCAGTAGCTACTATTACGGCTCTAGGTTTAATCAAATAGTTTATTTTTTCACTGAAGGCACCTATGACGCCTTCTCTAAAGACACCATATACACTTGAACCAGTAAGAGCTTTAATATTTAAATTACTTGCAATCTTTTTCACATACTCCTCTGCTATTTGAAAACCTCTTAATCCACCAAATAACTCGACGTTACCAAAAAACTTGTGTGTTTGTTTTAATAATTGACCACCAAGTTTAAAGTGTTCATCAACTAGTATTACTTGGAGACCATAACTTGCAGCTGTTAAAGCTGCCTCTAAGCCAGCTGGTCCGCCCCCAATAACTAGTACGTCTGTTTCCAACTCTTCTGTTTCTACTTCATAATAGTCATCTATGTGTTCAATTAGTGTATCCCACCCTTTTTGTCTGATTACTTTTAATCCTTCTCTAACAGGTAATCTACATGTCTTAGTATTAGGTATACCATTTACTTTCATAAAACAACTACTACATTTTCCAATCATACAGTATAATCCACGTGGTCTACTTAGACGTGGACTCCACGAGAAAACATCGATACCAATTGCATATAGTGCTATTGCAACGCTCTCTCCTTCATATGCTTCAATCGGCTGGCCATCCAAGTAAAATACTATTTTTCTACCTCTATGAAAACTAAGTATAGGGTGTTCACAGATCCTCCTATCCATGCCGCTCGGCAAGATATGCACCACATATATCATATATAGAAGACTATAAAATGTATTATTTCAAGAGAATTCGATTAATATGTAAAAACGTTTTGAGAAAAACTAAAAACCTATGTAGAGATGGACGTGCAATAGCTTAGAATATGTTGAAAATCCATATACACGTGAGACATCTCGTGGAATAATGGAAAAACAAGGAGCCCAATGGCTTAGGTGTTCGTGTTGATTCTGGCATGGCAGAGAGATCGAAGACTAGAGCGTACCTTCAATGAGTTTATTATTGGAGGAATACCGACAAATATACCATTATAGAACAATTGGTTTAGATCATCTTATACCACAAAACTACTTAATGAAGAAATTTCTAACTCGTACTCTATGTTAACAAGTGAAATCAAGGTACATGCAAAATATTGGTTACTTTGTTTGTGCTCGAGAATAAAGGTGTTAGATGGGGTACATGGATCTACGGTAAGACATTGAGAGTCATTAAATTAGTTTATGGCTTCCTATCTTTCCTTCTCTTAAAATTTTCTCTATGAACTCAAACATAGTGTTATCTTGTATCAGGTCTCTGAGCTTATTTATTGTCTTATCTACATTGTATTTTAGTCTTCTAAACTCTATTATGCCCTTATCAAAGTCTACTATAGTTATAGAGGCCCTTGGATCACCGTCCCTTGGTTGACCAGCACTACCTGGATTAATAACCTTACTATTGAATAGAGGTCTAAGAAAAGATATATGGGTATGACCTATGAAGACATAGTCGTAGTCTAGTTCACTGCATTCACTAGTACTAATAAAATATCTACTTCTTCTAGGTCTTAGTAGCCTGCATAGTTCTTCGTTTCTGAGCCATGGATATGTATAGCCATATAGAGGAGACTCCATGTTTCCGTGTACTGCTAGTATCTTGTAGCCTGAGACATCTAGTTCTAGGTATAGTGGTAGATTCCTCAAGTACAAGATATCATTGGATGAGAGCTTAGTATATGATATGTGTCTACGTGTATATACACTTAACTCATGTAGCTCTAAGCCGCATTTACAATCAGTATTGAATGCAACAGCCTCGTCGTGATTTCCTCTAATAATCTTTGTAGTCAACGATTTCACCGTATCAATGACAAGATCGGGATCAGGACCGTAATCTACGAGATCGCCTAGAACAACTATTTCATCATATTCCTTGACTTCTTCAAGGATAGTGTTTAAGGCTTCAATGTTTCCATGGATATCGCTTATAAAGAGTATCTTCATGTAAACCACTCTAAACATATTTTTATTCTTGGAGTTATTTATTTTATCTGATGGTGTATAACTTGAAGAAGATAATATACACTCCTCGAGCTCCTAAACCAATTGGACCATATAGCCAGGCTATTTGCATCAATGGATGGCTCTTTATAAGTGGACAAATACCCATAGATCCAATTACAGGAAACCTGGTAGAAGGAGATCTTAAAGTAAAAACTAAAAGAGTACTCGATAATATTAAAGCCATTCTAGAAGATGCCGGTGGATCACTAGGTAACGTGGTAAAAGTAACTGTTTACTTTAAAAACTTATCAATGTTTAGTGAATTCAATGAAATCTACTCTGAATATTTTAAAGAAGAACCACCAGCTAGAAGCGTAGTTGAAGTATCGAATTTACCGCGAGGAAGCGATATAGAATTAGATATAGTGGCTTATATAGGGACATGTAAATAAAACAACTATCAGGTGGCTTGATTGAATAGTCTTAAGCCGATACATGGACTAGAAATTATGGGAAAAGCAAGCCTAATACCAATTATTGTATTCATTGTAATTCTTGTCATTAGAGTTCTATTATCACTTGTATACGCCTCAACGGTATACGACTTAGCTGCCACTCCATTAAGAATCATACAGGATCTAGAACTCGGTAACATGACAGATCCCTCTCAAATCCCAGAGACTCTACGTCCCTTTGTCGATGAAACGTCGTGGACATTTACGATTGGAGTATTACTATCAGCAATGTATGCTCCACTAGCTCTACTGGGATATATTATTCCACAATTCATCGGAATTAGAAAAGTTCATTTCGTTACCGAGATAATCTATCTTAATGTATATAAGATAATCCTATACATAGCAATGCTTGCATGCATAGTCTCGATAATAGAGATAGTAATTACGTCTATAAACATATATCGTTCACTTGCAGTACTTATCATTAATAGACTTCCATATGTCGGACCTTGGTATAGGTATTATTTTCTATGGCTGCGTCCAGCATGGATTTATGATGCCCTCAGACAACACTTTCAGTGGATGGGTATTGTAATATTCGCCACGATACTATCATTTATACTAGTATGCATCTTCGAGGCAATGCTGTTCCTACACATTAATAGAACTTATAAAATAAGTATATTTGCAAAAACACCTATTACACTGTTACTATGCATAGTAACATTCATTATCTATGGAGTATCTTACTTAACTAACATATATCCAATATCCATACTAGAAATATCCGTACTCATAGTATTCGGTATTCACGCATATTTCTTAAATGAGGAAATAGGAGACTTTTCAGCAATATATTTGAGTAGAGAATACGCTAAGATATTTCTTGCAAGGTAAATTCCATTGTAATGAATAATATAGATACTTTTATCCCAAGTCAGTAATATTTGAATACATTATAGAGAGGCGGGTTTAACATCTCTCTTACACAGAGATCACTGATCTACATAGATAATTTCTCGATACAGCTTAATTTATAATTTACCCAATTATGTTAGAGACGGGGCCAAGAATATAGCAAAAATAGCATTACTAATAAAGTAGCACTTGGATATTTAATCGAAGAAGTAGCTCTCGTCTCAATATATAATAGCATATAGCTTATAGAGTGAACAATATACAATTATCATTTCGTGAAATAGTAAGAATCCCTAGCACTCAGAAAACAAGCAAGCCTCTACATGAAAGCTATTAGATATATGAAGGTATGAATACCCATAGTAAATCCAGAAGACTATTTAACTAAAAAGTAATATCGTACTCAATATAAAACAAGACATATTAACATGTGCAATAGAAATAATAAAAACCTTGAAAGCAGGGAACTTACTGCAAGTAAAAACTCCCGAAGCAGTAGCTACAGCTGCACTTTACATGGCTACACTAATTCATAAAGAACCAATAAAAATGAATAAACTAGCCAATACATTAGGCAATACTACTGTTACTTTAAGGAATAGTATAAAACGCTTTCAGAAATACTTAGTATAGGATTAAAGGTGTTGTCAATGAGTAAAAAGAGAATAGATTTTCAAGTAATCACAGAGAAAATTAAAAATTGCTGTAGAGAAAATAACATAGTATACGAAGAACTACTAGTGACGCCTTTACGAGATAGTTATAAAATCGAAGTTATCCCAGAACCAACTGTAAATAAGATACTTGAACTCGCACAGTGTATTTCAAAATCTCTCAATGCAGAAACAATTATAAGAGAATACTTGTATGGTCAAGCCCTCATTATAAAAACATAAATGCTAGTTTTATAAAAATAATATAGGAATTAGCGTCCCCCTGCTTAGAACAGGTGTAATTAATGTTTAAACCTAAATCTCGTCCTCTTAGACAAGAACATTATAGATGGATGAGAGAAGGAATGCCCAATTTCGATGACAGAGTATTTGAACACGTTAAGGAATTGGAAATGATAGCTAAGAGAGATGTAAAATGGGTTTCGCCTACAACTCCCATTATGAAAGCCCTCGAAGAAATGGCTATTTCATATAGAAGCTTAATTGTCATATCATCTGGATTGTTCAAAGGACTTGTAACATCGATGAAAGCCATAAATTATCTTGGTGGAGGCGAATTATTTAAAATAATTGAAGATAGACATAATTACGATTTATACTCTGCTCTCTTCAAAGAAAAAGTTGAAAACATTATGGAGGAGAATCCAGTATTCGTATATATTGATGAAGGAGTACGTGAAGCATTGTCAAGAATGGTCATGTACGGTGCAGGCATACTACCAGTATTAACTAGAAATAAAGGCGTATACGGCATACTCACTGAACACGATTTTTTAAAATACCTTAAAGGACTAGTATCAATGGGTCTAAGGGTAAAAGACATCATGTCTACTCCTGTAGTTACAATAAATGAAAATTCCACGTTAAAAGAAGCAATGGAAAACATGGTTAAGTATGGTTTCAGGAGGCTCCCTGTAGTAGGCGAAAACAACATTGTAACCGGTATAATAACATCAATGGATATAGTTAAAGCCATTGGAACCCATGAATTGATTGAAAAAATGAATAGCAGAGATATTCGCGAGATATTATCGACCCCTATCCCCGAAGTAATGAGAGAAGAAGTTATTGCAATTGATCCTGATAGTGATGTAACTGAAGCCGTAAATGCTATGTTTTCTAGGAACGCGAGCAGTGTACTAGTAGTTGATAATGAAGGTGTACTTAAAGGTATCTTGACCGAAAGAGACATTTTATACTCTATATTAATACCCAAATAGTATATTTAATCAACCAATATAGTAATCAATATTGATCTTTTACTAAGAGTAGTATATCTCATGGTTACTTATTATGAGCCGCGAATTGAAATTCATAGTAGACTCTATGATGGGTAGTATTGCAAGGTGGCTTAGAATACTAGGCTACGATACTGTATACGACAAGAACGCCGAAGACTGGCAGATACTGAGAAGAGCAGAACTAGATAGGAGAACCATTGTAACAAGGGATAAAAGTCTTCACAATAGAGCAATCAGATATGGATTAAGAAGCATATTGATCTGGGAAGAGGACGATATACCAAGTAGACTAGCATATATAGCCTGGGTTACAGGTATAAGACTAAGTGTAAATTTCAACGAGACAAGGTGTCCAGAAGATAATGCACCACTAGTAAAGGTAGATAAAGAGAAAATTAAAAACAAAGTACCAGAACCGGTTTACAGGTTACACAATGATTTCTGGGAGTGCCCTAGATGTGGTAAGGTATATTGGGTTGGAAGCCACTGGAAATTAATAGAGAAATCATTAAGCGAGGCGCGCATCAAGTTAGAAGAATTAAAAAGAAAATACAATATTGATAACTAATGGTGGATGTTAATATGAGCCAAATACATCCTTCTGAATTAACTATAGATGAAGGAGTTTACTTGGTAAAATTAGCTAGACAAGCTATAGAAGAATACTTGAAAATAGGTAGAGTATTAAAGCCAATGAGTGGAATCAGCGATAAACTTCTGAGACCGGGAATGACGTTTACTACACTTGAAACAATAGATCTACAAACAAATAGGACTAGTTTAAGAGGATGTATAGGATTCCTTGCACCAATACATAGTCTAGTGGAATCAGTGATTGAATCTGCAATAGAAGCTGCTACAAGAGATCCTAGATTTCCGCCCATAGAAATACCAGAACTAAACAATATTATCGTAGAAGTCACAGTACTCTCTATGGCTACTCGAATAGATATTACTAATAGGCTTGAACTACCAAGACACATCATCATTGGTAAACATGGCTTAGTAGTCGAGAAAGGATGGTTTAAAGGAACATTACTACCCGTAGTGCCAGTAGAGTATTGTTGGGATGAAGAAACTTTCCTCGCAGAAACCTGTTTAAAAGCAGGATTAAAACCAGACTGTTGGCTTGACAAGTCAACGAAAATATATTACTATGAAGGCAGGATATTTAGAGAGAAAATTCCACGAGGAGAAGTATACGAGAGACATATGGACAGAGAATATAGAGAAAACTGTCTCGGATAATAATCTATAATAAACTTCAAGATGCATGTCTTAATTAATTCTGTGAATCCTCAGTAATAAAATCTTATAAACTTCCGAAAAATAGACAATATTCTGGGTTATTTAATATGGAAATATGGTTATTCTGGACTATTGGGCTAACCATATCTACACTAGTAGGTGCAATACTGGTTAAAAAGTACAGGGATACATACGGGTATACAATACTAGTATCTCTGTACGTAGCATACATACTGATATCTAATATACTGGCTAGTCGGCTCGTAGAATACAATCTATTTGGATTAATTGTGATAACTGCAGGTGCGACTCTGATTTTTCCATTCATAGCTCAAATAGTAGATATGATTAACGAGATATATGGTCGACGTGCATCATACATGGCCATAATTATAACGCTGGTAATAAACGTCGTTGCCAGTGTACTGATCTACCAGGTTTCATTTGAAAAACCATTCCTCGGGGACTTGCCAATATTGTACGAAGAAGCATGGCAATACTACATGAGACAGGCACCTAGAATAGTTGCAGCATCTTATACTGCATTCTGGATTGCTAATACATTAGATGCAAAAATATTTGCTGATCTCAAAAAGTACTTTTATAGTAAATATAAGGAAGAGTACAAGAGCATTAAGACTATAACGATATTCGTGTTAATGAGGAGTATTTTGAGTGATGTAGTAAATATGATTGTGGATAGTTTAATATTCTTCTCCATAGCATTTGCTTTCACAGTTCCTTTCGAAGTCTTATGGGATATAATTCTTGGTGGAGCATACGTTAAAGTAGTAATAGTAGTAGTAATGCAACCGTTCCTAATACTATATAGAATATTAGTGAGAGATGTGTCTAGAGTAGTTGATTGATATATCTCATTTATACTTTCTACACAATACTACTTAGTGGTGTTTACATTGAAAACAACCATTGAAAACGTTATAAATATACCATATGATAAAGCACTGAGTGAAATTATTTCCTTCACCAAGAGCATAATCGATGAAAACAGAGCTGAGAGCGCTATACTTGGTCTTAGTGGAGGCTTAGATTCCTCAGTATTGCTTGCAGTATTAATTAAAACTATACCACGAGACAAGATCATGGCTTTGATAATGCCCGATACTCGAGTTACACCACACGAAGATACTATTGATGCTATTCAACTAGCAGAATCCCTGGGTGTTAGATATCATGTCATATACATAGATAGAATCATTGATACCTATAAAGAGCATCTACCCGTAGATCATAGTGATGAAATTCCGATCGGCAATCTCAGAGCACGTGTAAGAATGAACATTCTCTACTACTATGCAAATAAATACAATGGATTAGTTGCCGGAAGCAGTGATCGAAGCGAACTACTACTCGGATACTTCACTAAATTTGGTGATGGAGCAGTAGATTTCATGCCTATAGGATGCTTGTATAAAACACAAGTAAGAGAACTAGGCAAAATACTTGGATTACCTAGTAAAATAATTCAAAAACCCAGTGCGCCGAGACTATGGAAGAATCATACTGCTCAAAGCGAAATAGGCTATAGTTACGATGAAATAGACTTAGCACTATATACTAT